>Ga0137395_10000024_pt1 | contig 40395 bp, 27 predicted proteins | sample czobulk216metaG_FD_108283 | JGI IMG/M metagenome (GOLD analysis project Ga0137395, IMG submission 108283) | Vadose zone soil microbial communities from Angelo Coast Range Reserve, California, USA - czobulk2.16 metaG | ecosystem: Environmental > Terrestrial > Soil > Vadose zone | place: USA...
GGCGACCAACGTCCCGCCGCACAATCTGCGTGAGGTCATCGACGGTTGCATCTGGCTCATCGAGAACACGCATCTCAAGGCGGACAAAGACGTCGTCGTCACACGCAACGACAAGATCAAGAGCCTCCTCAGTCTGATTCCAGGACCGGACTTCCCGACCGCCGGCTACATCGTCGGCCGCGCGGGCGCCGTACAAGCCTACACGACGGGCCGCGGCGCGATCATGATGCGGGCACGATCGGCCATTGAGGCGAACAAGAAAGGCGATCGCACGTCCATTGTCTTCACCGAGATCCCGTATCAGGTCAACAAGGCCAAGCTGATCGAACGCATCGCCGACCTGGTGCGCGAGAAAACCATCGAAGGTATTTCCGACCTGCGAGACGAATCAGATCGCGAAGGCATGCGGATCGTCATCGAGTTGAAGCGGGGAGAGGTTCCCGAGGTCATTCTCAACAACCTCTACAAGCACACGCCGCTTCAGTCGAGCTTCGGCATCATCATGCTGGCTATCGTCGGCGGCCGGCCGAAGGTAATGAACCTTCTCGAGCTGGTCGAGACCTTCGTGGAGTTCCGCCGGGAAATCGTCCGGAGGCGAACCGAGTTCGATCTCAGGAAAGCCGAAGCCCGCTATCACATCCTTGAAGGCCTCCGCATCGCGATTGATCACCTTGACGCGGTGATCTCGTTGATTCGTGCGGCGAAGACCGTGCCTGAAGCCCGCGATGGCCTGATGACGCAATTCAGTCTGTCGCAGATCCAGGCGCAGGCCATTCTCGACATGCAACTGCAGCGGCTCACGGGCCTCGAGCGCCAGAAGATCCTCGACGAGCTCGCAGAGTTGCTGCAAACGATCGAACGGCTGCGCGCGATCCTGGCCAGCGAGCGGTTGCTCATGCAGATGATCGTCGACGAGCTCAGGGAAGTGCAGACGAAGTACGGCGACGAGCGCCGCACGGAGATTCTCGAGGGCGAGTCGGGCGAGATCAACATCGAGGACCTGATTGCCGAGGAAGACATGGCGATCACCGTGACGCACACGGGCTACATCAAGCGGACTGCGATTTCTACATACCGGAATCAACGCCGCGGCGGCAAGGGCCGCATCGGCATGCGGACGAGGGACGAAGACTTCGTCAGTCATCTGTTCGTCGCGTCGACGCACGCCTACATCATGATCTTTTCGGATCGTGGCCGCGCGTACTGGCTGAAGGTCCACGAAATACCTGACGTCGGACCCGGCGGTAAGGGCAAGTCAATCGCGAATCTCGTGTCGATGGAAGAGGGCGAGAAGATCGCGGCGATGCTCGCGGTCAAGGAATTCGAGGACGATAAGTACGTCGTCATGGGCACGCGCCTCGGCGTGATCAAGAAGACCGCGCTGTCAGCGTTCAGCAATCCAAGGGCCGGCGGCATCATCGCCATGGGCGTCGAGCAAAGTGATTCCGTGATCACCGTTCTCGTGTCCGAGGGTAAGGGAGAGATCTTCATCGGCACCAGACACGGCATGGCGATTCGATTCCCTGAGGACGACGTGCGGCCGATGGGGAGAACGGCCTACGGCGTTCGCGGCATCACGCTTCGAGACGACGACGTGGTGGTCGCCATGGAGGTCGTGCGGCCGGTCGGCACGCTCCTCACTGTCACGGAGCGCGGTTACGGCAAGCGCACGGAAATGGACGAGTACCGCGTGCAGTCCCGCGGCGGCGTGGGTGTGATTAACATCTCGACGAGCACGCGAAACGGCCAGGTGGTGGGCGTGTCGTATGTCGAAGAAGGCGACGAGGTCCTGCTGATCACGCAGCAGGGCATGATCATCCGGATGCCGACGAATGACGTCCGCGCCATCGGCCGGGCGACGCAGGGTGTGCGGCTGATCGAGATCGAAGGCGAAGACAAGGTCGTCTCGGTCGCCAGGCTGGTCGAAAAGGACGACAACCCGGAAGAGGGTGCTCGGCCGGCGTAGCTACTGCGGCTTCGGCGGGTCTTTGACGTCCGCCTCGCTGATCAACCAGCCGCCTTTCCGTTTTTCAAGCGAGAAAACGACCTCCCGCGAGTCCACCGTCTGCTGGCCGCTCTGCGGATCGCGGGCGGTCATTTCAGCCGTGACAAAGGCGCGCGCGGTATCGTCGGAATTGACGCGCACGTCGACGTCGACGAAAGCCACGTCCGACCCGCCGGTGGGCGTCTTCCAGCCTGCCACCGCCCCAACGACATCGTCGCGCGACGAAAGGTCAGCCGTCCGGCCGATGCGGACGTGGATTTTCTCGTCGAGGTAACCACGAAGCCGTGCCAGACGGGCGAGCCGGGCGATGTCATCTTCGGACGCCGGAGCCGAAAGCGCCGACGCGACATCACCGAGCCGCTGCTTGATGATCCGGTTCGGATTAAACCACCACTGATAGATGAAGTAGCCGCTCAGGGCGGCCAGGACAGCCGAAACGTAAATCGATCCGTGGGATTTCATTGCTGGCAGGGCTGTGCCGTGGCAGCGCTACGCTGGTTCGAGCCGGGCGTACTTGGCGCGAAGCGTCTTCTGACCGACAGCGTTGAACCGTACGACAAGCTTAGTATCGTCGTCGAGTTGTTCAACGCTGAGCACCGTCCCGGTGCCGAATTGCGCGTGCTTCACTCGCATGCCGGGTCGGAGCGATCCGCCAGGTGTCTGGTCTTCGTCTTCGTACGAGTAGGCCGGCGTTTCCTCTTTGACTCGGCGGCCGCGGCCGTACGGGTTGGTGCGGAATTCGTAGTGCGGGAAGTGCCCCTGGTATGTCGACGATGAGTACGTCGGGGCGATTCGCTCCAGGAGATGCGTCGGCACTTCATCGATGAAGCGCGACGGCTCGCTCGACTGGTACTCGCCGAAGATACGGCGCCTCGCCGCGCCCGTCAGCACCAGCCTTGCGCGCGCGCGTGTCATGCCGACGTAGCACAGGCGCCGTTCCTCTTCGAGCTCTTCCTCGTCTTCCGCCGACCGCGAATGCGGAAAAAGGCCTTCTTCGAGACCGGCAAGGATGACCGTCGGAAACTCGAGGCCCTTCGCGCTGTGCAGCGTCATCAGCCAGACGCGGGCGTTCTGCGTTCCCTGTTCTTCGTCCGCGTCAGAGAGCAGCGACAGGCGATCGACGAACCCGTTCAGCGACGGTTCTGCCTCGCGGCTTTCGTATTCACGCGCTGCCGACACAAGTTCTGCCAGGTTTTCGATGCGACCTTCGGCGTCTTCGTTGCGTTCGTCGCGCAAGTCCTGCAGATAACCGCTTCGATCCAGGATCTTGCCAATCGTGATCGATACCGATTCCTGACGCGCCATATCCGTGAGCGTCACCATCAGGTCGCGAAAGACGGTGAGCGACGACGCGGCTCGCGCGGGGAACAGTCTCTCGTCGAGCCCGCGAACGATCCGCGACCAGAGCGAGTTGGCCGCGACGGCGGGTTGCAGGCCGGCGCCCAGCAGCGGCAGGTCGGTGTCGTCAGACCGCGGAACCGCGTCGAGCGCGTCCATGACGCCCTTGCCGATGCCACGAGCCGGCACGTTGATGACCCGGCGGAGGCTGACGTCGTCGTGCGGGTTGATGACGAGTCGCATGTATGCGAGCGCGTCCTTGACCTCTCGGCGCTCGTAAAAGCGCACGCCGCCGATGACCTTGTAAGCGATGCGCTCGCGCATCAGCGCGTCTTCGATCGTTCGCGACTGCGCGTTCGTGCGATAGAGTACCGCCACCATGGAGTCGACATCGTCTGCCAGCGCTCGCCTGGCCGTGCGGGTGATGAAGTCTGCCTCCTCGAGCTCGTCGCTGCCTCGGTAGTACGCGATGCGATCGCCACCCTTGCGGTCGGTCCACAGATGTTTGTCTTTGCGGTTCCGGTTCTGGCTGATGACGGCGGATGCCGCGTCGAGGATGATCTGGGTCGATCGGTAGTTGCGCTCGAGCTTGACGATTGTCGCTTCGGGGAAGTCGCGCTCGAAGTCGAGAATATTCTTGAGGTCGGCGCCGCGCCACTTGTAGATCGACTGGTCGGGATCGCCGACCACGCACAGGCTTCTGTGGCTTCCGACGAGCCGGCGTATCAGGAGGTATTGCGGGCGATTCGTATCCTGATACTCATCCACCATGACGAAGCGAAACTGCGTCGAGTACTTCTGGCGCACGCGCTCCGATTGCTCGAACAGATCAACGGTCTTGAGCAGAAGATCATCGAAGTCGAGGGCGTTGCTCTCTTTGAGCGCGTTCAGATAGAAGGTGTACACCTTCGCTATCTGCTCGTCCCGACGGTTCCAGCTCGCGGCGGCCGCGACAGCGTCAGGGCCTTCCATGCGGTTCTTGGCGCCGCTGATCCGCGATAACGCCGCCCTCGGCTGAATGAAACTGTCGTCGATGTGGAGTTCCTTCAGTGCCTGTTTGACTACGCTGAGCTGGTCGGACGAGTCGTAGATAACAAAGTCCCGAGTGAGGCCGATGGCTGGCGCCTCGCGCCGCAGCAGCCGAGCGCAGAGAGAGTGGAACGTGGAGATCCACATGCGGCTGCAGTCCGAGCCCAGCAGTGTCTCGACGCGGTTCCGCATCTCTTCAGCGGCCTTGTTGGTGAACGTGACCGCGAGGACTTCTTCCGGAGCTGCGTGGCCGTCGCCGACGAGATAGGCGACGCGGCTCGTGATAACGCGGGTTTTTCCGGAGCCCGCGCCCGCGAGAATCAGCAGCGGTCCGCTGACGTGAAGAACAGCCTGACGTTGTTCAGGGTTAAGGCTTTCGAGAAACTGCAAGCCTCTATTCTACTGTCACCGACTTCGCGAGGTTCCTCGGTTGATCGACGTCGCAGCCTCGGCGCACGGCGACATCATACGCAAGGAGCTGGAGTGGCAGCACCATCACGATCGGCGTGAGCAGGTCCGGCGTGCGGGGCACTTCCAGGATCGAGTCGTACGAGCGATCGAGAATCGAGGCGAGCTTGTCGTCACCACGGGTCGTCAGTGCGATGACCGATCCGCCGCGCGCTTTCACTTCCTGCATGTTCCCAATCATTTTTTCATATACATGATCGTGAGGCGCGAGCGTGACGACCGGCATCCGCTCATCGATAAGAGCGATTGGGCCGTGTTTCATCTCGCCAGCTGGATAGCCTTCTGCGTGGATGTACGAGATCTCCTTGAGCTTCAGGGCGCCTTCCAAGGCTATGGGGTAGTTGATGCCTCGGCCGAGATACAGGAAATCCGTCCGGCTGTGGAATCGCCCGGCAATTTCTTCCACCTCTGGCGCAATCTTGAGCGTCTCTTCCAGCACGTGCGGCAGTTGCAGCAGCGCGTCGACGTGTGGCTTCGATGCTTCAAGGGACAGCGTGCCGCGGGCCTGACCGAGCCTGAGCGCCAGCAGGTACAGCGCGACGAGCTGCGAGGTAAATGCCTTGGTTGAAGCGACACCAATTTCAGGTCCCGCGTGTGTGTGGATGGTGCCGTCCGTTTCCCGCGTCGCCATGCTGCCAACGACGTTGCAGATCGCGATGCTGCAGGCACCTTCCCGCTTCGCCTCGCGAAGCGCGGCGAGTGTGTCGGCTGTTTCGCCGGACTGCGTGATGACGACGGCCAGTGTGTTCTTGCCGACGATGGGGCCGCGGTATCGATATTCAGATCCGTAGTCGACGTCGACCGCAATTCGGGCGAGCTGTTCGATCATGAACTTGCCGACGAGTCCCGCATGCCACGAGGTGCCGCAGGCAAGGATTGTGACTTTGTCGATCGAGGCCAGTTGCTTCTCGGTGATCTTCATTTCGTCGAGGAACACACGGCCCGAATCCTGAGACACGCGGCCGAGAATCGTTTCGCGCGCGGCCGTCGGCTGCTCGAAGATCTCCTTCAGCATGAAGTGCTTGTAGCCGGATTTCTCCGCCATGATCGGATCCCAGAGCACGCGCTGCGTCACTTTGGAAACCGGCCGGTCGAAGAAGTCCGTGAACTGCACCCCGGTCCGCGTGATGATGGCCATTTCCTCATCGCCGAGGAAGACGACGTCGCGGGTGTGGCTGAGGATGGCGGGGATATCGGACGCGACGAAGAATTCGCCGTTGCCGAGGCCGACCACGATCGGCGGACCATTGCGGACCGCCACGATTTTCTCGGGATCGTCTGCTGAGATCAGCACGAGAGCAAACAGTCCGCGCATCAGGTGCAGCGCGCGCCGGACAGCATTCTCGAGGCCGTCGCTCCGGGTCTCGCGCTCGACGAGGTGCGCCACAATTTCCGTGTCGGTTTCCGTGACGAACTTGTGGCCCTGGCCCTGCAGCTCTTGCTTCAGATCCAGATAATTCTCGATGATCCCGTTGTGCACGACGACGATCTTCCCGGTGCAGTCGCGGTGTGGATGCGCATTCTCTTCGGTGGGTCTGCCGTGAGTGGCCCAGCGGGTATGCCCCACGCCGTATTCACCCGTAATCGGCTGGCCGCTGATGACGTCTTCCAGGCGTGAGAGTTTCCCGGCGCTGCGCCGAAGCTCGACCTTGCCGTCACGCACCACGGCGACGCCGGCCGAGTCGTAGCCGCGATATTCAAGCCGCCGGAGCCCGTCGATCAACACGGGGACGACGTCTTTCGGTCCGATGTATCCGATGATGCCGCACATGATATGTGTTAGCCCTTTGTCTGGTTCTTCTTCTTCGCTGATCTCTTATCGACCCAGCCCTCGAGATTCCGTTGCTTGCCGGCGCTGACAGCAAGTGCACCCGCGGGCACATCTTCACGGATTGTCGTGCCGCTGGCGACGTACGCGCCTTTTCCGACGGTGACGGGCGCAATCAGCTGTGTGTCGCTGCCGATGAACGCGCCGTCTTCAATCGTCGTCTGGCTCTTGTTCGTGCCGTCGTAGTTGCAGGTGATCGTGCCGGCGCCGACGTTCACGCTGGCGCCGATTGTTGCGTCGCCGAGGTAGCTGAGGTGCATCGATTTCGACCCCGCGCCGAGGGCGGTCTTTTTTAGCTCCACGAAATTCCCGACTTTCGCGCGCTCGCCGAGCGTCACCTCGGTCCGCAGGTGCGCGAATGGACCGACGCGCGAATCGTCGGCAAGCGTGGAGTTGTTGATCAGGCAGTGGTTGAGAACGGTGACCCGATCCCCGAGGCGCGAATTGACGATTCGCACGCCGCTGTGAATTTCACAGCGGGTGCCGATTGTCGTCTTTCCCTCGAGCGACACGCCGGGATGGATCACCGTGTCGGGTCCGACCTCGACGCCGGGATCGACATACGTTGTGGCCGGATCCTCGATCGTGACGCCGGCGGCCATCAACTCTGAATTTTTTTTCTGTCTCACGATTCGGCTCACTGCAGCCAGCTCGATGCGGCTGTTAATTCCCCGCGTTTCGTCGGCGTTCGAGACCGTCACGGTTTCAACCGTCAGTCCCCGAGTCCGGCAAAGGGCGATGATATCCGGCAGGTAGTACTCGTGCTGCGCGTTCGCAGCCACAATGCTCCGTAACGATTCGAAGAGCCCGTCGAGACGGAACGCGTAGATGCCGGCGTTGATTTCGCGGATGGCCCGCTCCGCCGGCGACGCATCGCGATCCTCGACGATCCGTGCAATTTGCCCGCCAGATCGAACGATGCGTCCGTACCCGGCCGCATCGTTCACGATGTCGGTGACGACTGTGACAGCGGCGCGCGCCGTCTCGTGACGATTCACGAGCGCTTTCAGCGTGTCAGACGAGAGCAGCGGGACGTCCCCAGACAGCAGAACGACAACGCCGGTCGCGTCACGGAGCGAGTCTTCCGTCGTGAGCAGGGCGTGCGCGGTGCCGAGCTGCGGCTCTTGCACCACAACCGTCAAGCCGGGGTGTGTCGAAAGGGCTTCTCGAAGCATTTCTCCTTCGTGGCCCACGACGACGGTGATGGACTGCGGCAGCAGCGTCCTGGCGGTTGCGAGGACGTGCTCGATCATGGGCGCTCCAGCCACGCGGTGAAGCACCTTTGGCAGCGCGGATTTCATGCGCGTGCCCCTTCCCGCCGACAGGATGACGACATGGAGGTCGGTCATGGGCCGAGGGCCTTCGGGTGCCGAAGGCCGAGAACCTGATTATCGCGCGGAACGTGGGCGGAGAGGGCGCCGGCGTTCTGGCCGCATCATCGGCGGCGCTTCGAGCGCCGTGGTGAATGCATCGTCGCCCCTCAAAGGATCCAGATCGGGATCGGTGCGTGCCAGTGCGCGGTTTTCGGGATTCATGGCAATGGCGCGTTCGACGTGCGCCACCGCTTCGGCTAGCTCGCCGCGCTGGGCGTGGGCGACAGCGAGCATATACAGCGCGTGATCGTTGTCGGGATCTTCGTCTCGCACAAGCCGGAGGTGCGAGATTGCTTCGTCGTAACGCCCGCCGTTGAGCGCGAGGGTCGAGGCGTAGAGTCGCTCTTCAATCGTCCGCGGAGTTGCCTGGTTCGCGGAGGCCTGTTTGCGACAGACGTTCAGGTACAGCCTCACCCGTTCGTGCAGCTCCTTCTCGTCGGGGTACTGTCGCAGCACAGACTCCAGCCGATCGGCGGCGCCGTTGTAGTCGTGTCGCTGAAGCAATTCGAGCCCTTGCTCGTACAGCGCGACGGCATCGACGTAAGTGGAGCGTCGTTCTGGGGGTTTTGGCGGCGGAACTGACGCAGGAGTTCCCGTCGCGGGGTTGCCAGGCACACTCGCGCCCGACGCCTGAGGTTGACGAGCCGACCTCGGCGGGGTTCTCAACGGACGGGTCTGCGGCCGACGCTGCTTCGCCATCAACTCCTGCACACGAGTGGGTCCGCCTCTCTCGAAAGCCGGGTAAAGTAGCAGAAGGCTTGCGGCCGGTCAAGCGACCGGAGCTCGCCTCGCCACGAGCTTCTGCGATTTTGTCGTTAGACCAATTTACGGCCTCGCTCAACGGCCTTGTATATTTCGTTCGGGCGTCGCCCGTGTTGTCTAGCCAACACGTTTATCGCCTTGCGTTTTGTCAGATGGCCACGTTCTGTTATTTCACCAAATTCTATGGCGAGATCCCGGTCGTTTGTTGGCGCGCGAGTCACGCGTTCTGTCGTGTGACCAATATCAAGAACGATAGTTAGCTCGCCAGACGTGTCGCTAGCCGACTTAATCATCGTCGAAATTGGGCCTCTAACCAATGTTTCATGAATCTTGGTTAGCTCTCGACACAGGACAATCGGTAGATCCCCAACCTTGGCCAGCACTTCTTCTAGGGTAGGTCGAATGCGATGCGGAGCCTCAAAGAAAACCACCGTTCCCTTGAGACCTGACAGGCGGTCAAACCAATTGGCACGGTCTTTAGACCTAACTGGCGGGAACCCTAAGAAAGTAAACGTGTCGCCGACGAGGCCGGAGACAGCAAGCGCAGCCATCACGGCGCTCGGTCCGGGAATCGGTTCGATCCGGATGCCGGCCTCGATCGCCGTACGGATGAGATGCTGGCCCGGATCCGATACGACAGGCGTTCCGGCATCCGAGACAAGCGCCACGCTCTCGCCACGCTTGAGACGATCGATCAGCATCGCCGCTTTTCGACGCTCGTTGTGCTCATGAAGGCTGGTCGCGGGCGTGTCGATCGAATAACGTGCAAGAAGATGCGAGGTGCGCCGCGTGTCTTCGGCGGCGATCAGCGCGACCTCCCGCAGAATGCGGAGTGCCCGCGCCGTGATGTCCTCGAGATTGCCGATTGGCGTCGCGACGACGAACAGCGTGCCCGGCATTCGGCGGAATGTTTATTGTACCATTGAGGATTGACTCTGCCGCCCATGAACGCGTCTGAACCCCTCTCGCATTTTGTCGACGACCTCCTCGGGTATCTCTACGAGACGCATCCGACGCACGCGACGTTTGACGGCGTGCATACTCATGACGATCTGCTCGAGGATTTGAGCCGCTCGGGAATCGAGCGCGACACTCATGCGCTCGCCGGCTACCTGCGCCGCCTGCAGGACATCAAACCCGAAGGCCTTACCGAAGTGGAGCGTCTCGAGCGGCGGATGCTGACGTCGCACATCGAGGCCCGGATGTTCGAGCTCGAGGAGGTCCGGACGTGGGAGAAGAACCCCCAGTACTACTCCGACATTCTGGGCTCGAGCCTCGCCAGCCAGGCGCTCTTTAACCACGCGCCGGCTGAGGAACGGGCGCGGCGTGTGTTGTCCAAGCTCCGGCAGACGCCGCGACTACTTCAGGCCGCTCGCGATAACGTCACGGACCCGCCCGGCATATTCGTCAAGGTCGGCATCGAAACGATGAGGGGCGCCCTCAAGTTCATCGACGATGATCTGCCGAAGGCGTTTTCGTCGGTGGACGATCTGCACCTGCTCGGTGACCTCGCGGACGCGCAGGCTGAAGCGTCTCAGGCGGTGGGGTCGTTCGTGCAGTATCTGGAAACCGACGTGGCGCCGCGAGCACGCGCGTCGTTCCGCCTTGGCCGGGAGAAATTCGAGCAGAAGCTCCGACTCGACGAAGGCATCACCCTCTCGATCGAGCGCCTGCTGGCCATCGCGACGCGGGAGCTGAAAGCGACGCAGGAGGCGTTCAAGTCGATCGCCGGCCGGATGAACGGCGGCGACCCGCTGGCCGCCTGGGCTCGCACCAAGAGCGATCATCCCAAGGCCGGCGAGCTCGTTGGCGTCGCACGGCAGCAGGTCGACGAGCTGGTGACGTTCCTCGCGCGGCAACGAATTGTGTCCGTGCCCGACGGCGAACGAATCACCGTCGCGCCGACGCCCGATTTCTACCGATGGTCGTTTGCGAGCATGTGGACGCCCGGCCCCTTCGAAACCAAGCCGACGCGCGCCTATTACTACCTCACCGACGCCGAACCGCAATGGCCGGCGGAGCGACAGGACGAGTACCTTCGCGACTTCAACCGCCCGACGCTGTGGTCGATCTCCATCCACGAGGTCTATCCGGGACATTTTCTCCACTATCAGCACCTTCGCAAAGTCGAATCGAAGGTCCGGAAGTCAACCCTGTTTGCGCCCGCGTCCTTCATCGAAGGCTGGGCTCACTACTGCGAAGAGATGATGATGGAGGCGGGGTTCGGCCGGAACGAGCCCGGCATCAAGCTCGGACAGCTGGCGGAATCGCTCGTCCGGCTCGCGCGATTCATCACCTGCATCCGTCTGCACGCCGAAGACTGGTCGGTCGAACAGGGCGTCCGCTTTTTCCGTGACGAGGCCTACATGGAGGAAGGAAGCGCCAGGCGCGAAGCCGAGCGCGGCACGTTCGACCCCACCTATCTGGTCTACAGCGTCGGCAAGCTGATGCTCATGAAACTGAGGACTGACTACAAACAGCAGCAAGGGAAGGGCTACTCACTGAAGACCTTCCACGATACGCTGCTCGCTCAGGGCACGGCGCCGCTGTGGCTGCACCGCGCTCTCATGCTTCCCGGCGATACGGGCGATATTCTGGACTGACATGCCGCTCTACGAGTACGAGTGCAGCGCCTGCGGGCATCATTACGAGGTGATTCGCAAGTTCTCGGATCCGCTGGAGGACAAGTGTCCGAAGTGCGGCGGGGCCGTGCATAAGGTGCAATCCGCGCCCGCGTTTCAATTCAAAGGCACGGGCTGGTACGTCACGGATTACGCGAAGAGCGGTCAGGGGGAGAGCAAGTCGGAGACCAAAGACGGGCGGAAATCCGAGAGCAAGTCCGAAGGAACCGGCTCCAAGAAGGACAGCGCAACCGAAACGCCAGGCAAATCCGAATCGACGACCGGAACGTCCGCATCGCCCGGCACGGCGACATCGGGAACGTCGACCCCAAAGTCCGGCGACTGATCGCTAGCTGCGCTTGACCGTTTGAATGTCGAGCGACGCGAGATACTCTCTAAATCGATCCGCCAGATCCGGCCGCTTCAGCGCGAAATAGACCACCGCCTTCAGGAACCCGAGCTTGTTGCCGGTGTCGTGCCGCGTGCCGTCGATCTCACACGCGTAAATCGGCCGCGACTTCAGCAGCTCGCGTAACCCGTTCGTCAGCTGGATCTCGCCAGTCCTGTCGGTCTTGACAGCGGCGAGCGCCGGGAAGATATCCGGAGTGAGCACGTATCGGCCGATGATCGCGAGATCCGAAGGCGCTTCGGCCCGGGGCGGTTTTTCCACGAGATCTCGAACCTGATACACGCCAGGCCCGAGCTTGGCGTTCGGCTCGACGGCGATCACCCCGTAGCTGGAGATGTCTTCGCGCGGCACCCGCTCTACCGCGAGCACTGGACCGCCAAGACGATCGAAGACGTCAATGAGCTGCCGAATGGCCGGCGGCTCGGCGTCGATCACATCGTCACCCAGGATGACGGCGAACGGCTCGTCGGCGACCAGTTCGCGCGTGACGAGCACCGCGTGGCCGAGGCCGAGCGGCTCGCCCTGGCGCACGTACGCGAAGTTGATGAGGTTCGAGATCTTCCGGACTTCAGCGAGCTGGTCGCGCTTGCCGCGAGCCTCGAGAAACGTCTCGAGTTCGACCGACACGTCGAAGTGATCCTCGATCGCGTTCTTGCCGCGGCCGGTGACGAGGATGATGTTGGAGATGCCCGCGCCGACCGCTTCTTCGACGCCGTACTGAATGATCGGCTTGTCGACGAGCGGGAGCATCTCTTTTGGTTGGGCTTTGGTCGCCGGAAGGAACCGAGTGCCGAGACCAGCCGCCGGGAACACTGCCTTTCGAACGGACGCGCTCACGCGGAGAATCGTAGCAGATGAGGCGCGCGGAGCGCATGTAGAATCTAGCGCGAGGCTGCATGCTGGATCCCGCTTTCATTCGCGAGCACACGGACCAGGTCCGCACTGGACTCAAAAACCGCGGGCTCGATGTCGACAAGCCGCTCAGCGACATCGCAACCCTTGAAGCGTTGCGGCGCCGGCTGATCCTCGAATACGAAGGCCTCAAGCGACTGCAGAACACAGCGGGGGATGAAATCGCCAAAGCCAAGCGGCAGGGAAAAGATGCCGCACCGGCGATGGAGGCCAGCCGGACGCGTGCCGCCCAAATCAAGCAGCTCGGCGTTCAGCTCGACTCCATCGAACATCAGCGCGACGTGGCGCTCCTGGGACTGCCGAATCTCCCGCACGCTTCTGTGCCTGTCGGCCGGAGCGACAGCGAGAACGTCGAGGTGCGGCGGCATGGCGAGCCGCGCGCATTCGATTTCGAGCCGCAGCCGCATTGGGATCTGGGATCCAAGCTGGGCATCATCGACTTCGAGCGCGCGACGCGCATGTCGGGAGCCCGCTTTTCGGTGCTACGCGGACCCGGCGCACGACTCGAGCGCGCCCTTATCAATTTCATGCTCGATTTGCACACCCGCGAACACGGGTATCAGGAGGTCGAGCCGCCAGTCCTTGTGAAGGCAGCGACGCTTCGCGGCACGGGGCAACTGCCGAAATTCGAGGAAGATCTCTTTAAGATCGCCGGCGACTGGGATCTCTATCTCATTCCAACTGCGGAGGTGCCGCTCACCAACATGCACAGTGGCGAGATTCTCGACGGCCGGGAGCTGCCAATCCGGTACACCGCTTACACACCGTGTTTCCGCAGCGAAGCCGGCTCGTACGGCAAGGACGTCCGGGGCATCTTCCGTCAGCATCAGTTCGACAAGGTCGAACTCGTGAAATTGACGACGCCTGAGCAATCGTACGCCGAGCTCGAGTCGCTGACGGCGAACGCTGAAGAAGTGCTCAAGCGGCTTGAACTCCCTTTTCGCACGGTTGAGCACTGCACGGGCGACTTGGGGCCTTCGGCTGCGAAGTCGTACGACGTCGAAGTGTGGTTGCCCAGCCGGAACAACTACGCGGAGATCTCGTCCTGCAGCAACACCGAGGCGTTCCAGGCACGCCGCGCGAACATCAAATACCGCACCGGGGGAACCGGCAAGACCGAGTTCGTGCACACCTTGAACGGATCGGGACTGGCCGTCGGGCGGACGCTGATCGCGATCCTCGAGAACTGCCAACAGAAGGACGGGTCGATCGTCATCCCAACGGCGCTGCGGGCGTTCATGGACGGACGTGAACGCATCGAGAAAACGTAAAGCCGGCTACTGGTTTTTCTGTTTGTGATACGTCTCGAGCTGCGCATTCGCGGCGAGAATCACGTCCAGCCGCTCCAGCACTTTCGCGAGACCAGCACCGGGAATGGTCACGTACAACTCATCGTCGGCCAGGTTTGTATAGACGCGATTGCCGATGCACGCGAAGCTGGCCACGGCGTTGCCGGTGTCCGCGGCGTGCGCGATCATCGCGCACGCAGGACGTCCGAGGATATCGGCGCCGTTGAAGATGCCTGCCGCCCGTGACGCCTCCGAGATGAACATCATCTGCCGGACATTCCCTCGGACGATGACCACGTCGGGCTTGAATGTGGCGTCTTCGAGCGGTGCGTAGACCGCGATCTTGAACGGCTCGTGGCGATGCGGGATCGAGGCGACTTCCTCGCCCTGCAGGTACTCGAGCTTGATCATCGTGCTGATCAGCCCTTCGAGTTCGACCTTCTGCGATTCTGGCAGCGTGACGCCATGGGTGAACGCGCCCACGGGACAGTTGAAGTGGTCCTCGGGTGTCGTGTAGAAGGACCGCCCTTCCGACGCGTACTTCCAGTAGGCACAACCGGCGGGCAGACGGTGATCGACCCGCGGCAGCAGCGCGGGCGGCGTCTGCACGAACCCGATGGCCACTGGCCTCCACTGAAGATTGAGTGCGCTCAGCGCGTCGCTGTTGATTGTCGTCATGTGTCTCGCGCGACAGTCGTGGATGGCCGTGGGCTACTGGACCGGCGCGTGCAGTTCCGACTTGCCCATGAGAAAAGAGTCGACGCCACGCGCGCAGCTCCGTCCTTCAGCAATGGCCCAGACGATCAGTGACTGCCCGCGTTGCATGTCGCCGGCGGTAAACACACCCGGCACTGACGTCATCCAGTTGCCGTCCCGCCACACGGTTCCACGCTCGGTGATCTTCACGCCGAGCTCGGTGAGGAGGCCATTCCGTTCGGGGCCGACAAATCCCATCGCCAGGAGCACGAGATCGGCGTCGAGCGCAAACTCGGTGCCTGCCACGGGCTTGAACGTCATTCGTCCGTCGGCGATGACAGCCTCGATCTGTGCGCCGTGAAGGGTGGTGACTTCGCCCTTGTCGTTGCCGGTGAAGCGATCTGTCGAGATCGAGTACATGCGCTCGCCGCCCTCTTCGTGGGCCGCGGACACTCGGAAGATATTCGGCCACAGGGGCCAGGGATTGTTGGCGGCGCGCGTCTCCGGCGGCCGTGAAAGCAGTTCGAGCTGTCGCACGCTGCGCGCGCCCTGACGATGGACCGTGCCCAGGCAGTCGGCGCCGGTGTCGCCGCCGCCGATGATGATCACGTGCTTGCCTTCGGCAGAGATTACCGGACCCTTGTCGCCTTCACAGCGCCGGTTCTGAAGCGTCAAGTACTGCATCGCGAAATGAATGCCGGACAGTTCGCGCCCGGGAACCTTCAGGTCGCGAGGCACCGTCGAGCCGCCGGCCAGCACCATCGCCTCGAAGCCGTCTCGAAGCTCAGCGAGCGAGACATTGTCGCCGACGTTGCTCTTCGTTCGAAAAATGACGCCTTCGTCCTGCATCAGCGCCAGACGTCGATCGAGATATTTCTTTTCCAGCTTGAATTCAGGAATCCCGTAGCGCAACAGGCCCCCGATGCGATCGGCGCGCTCGAGGACCGTCACCCAGTGACCTGCCCGATTCAGCTGGTCGGCGGCCGCCAGGCCGGCCGGTCCCGATCCGACGACAGCGACTCGTTTGCCGGTCCGAATCTGCGGCGGCCGGGCGACGACGCGACCCTCGTCAAAGGCGCGCTCGACGATCGCGGCCTCGACAGCCTTTATGGTGACAGGCGAGTTGTTGATGCCGAGCACGCAGGAGCCTTCGCACGGAGCCGGACAGAGACGCCCGGTCCACTCCGGAAAGTTGTTGGTCGCGTGCAGCCTATCGATAGCCGCTTCCCAGCGATCGCGATAGATGAAATCGTTCCAGTCCGGGATCAGGTTGCCGAGCGGGCAGCCCTGATGACAGAACGGAATACCGCAGTCCATGCAGCGGGACGCCTGCGCGCGCAAGTCGGCGTCGGGATACGAGACGTACACTTCGCGCCAGTCGTGCAGGCGTTCCTGCACAGGTCGATACGGCTGCTTTTTCCGCTGAATCTCGATGAACCCGGTCGCTTTACCCATGCACGACCTCGACATCGGACAGCACGATGGGTTGGACAGGGATCACGCCGAACTGCGACTTGCCTTCGAGCACGCGCTTGTAGTCGCGCGGCATCACTTTCACGAAGAGTTTCGCCGTGACCGACCAATCGGCCAGCAGCCGCGCCGCCAGCGAGCTCTCCGTGTACTTCACTTGCCGCTTCAGCAACTCGAGCACCAGCGCCACATCGTCCTGCCGTTCGAGCGGCTCGAGATCGACGAACTCCGGATTGCAGCGCCTCGCGAACGTGCCCTGCGCGTCGAGAACGTACGCGATGCCGCCGCTCATCCCTGCGGCGAAGTTGCGTCCGGTCCTGCCGAGAACGAGCACGCGGCCACCAGTCATGTACTCGCATCCATGATCGCCGATGCCTTCCACGACCGTTACAGCGCCGCTGTTGCGGACGGCAAATCGCTCGCCGGCGAGGCCGCGGATGTAGGTCTCGCCGCTCGTCGCGCCGTACAGAGCGACGTTGCCGATGATGATGTTGTCTTCCGGCACAAACGTCGCGGCGCGCGGCGGCCGGACGATGAGCTTGCCGCCCGACAGCCCCTTGCCGAGATAGTCGTTCGAATCGCCCTCGAGCGTCAGCGTGATCCCGCGCGGTACGAACGCGCCGAAACTCTGTCCAGCCGACCCGGTCAGGTGAATGCGGATCGTGTCGTCGGGCAGCCCCGCGGCGCCCCAGCGCCTGGTGAGCTCGGATCCAAGCATCGTCCCGACCGTGCGATTGACATTGCGGATCGGCCGGGCGATCGACACCGGACGGCGGTGCTCGAGCGCCTCGCGGCATACCGCGAGCAGTTCGTTATCGAGCGCGCCGCTCAGGCCGTGGTCCTGCATCGTCGTGCAGCGCCGCGCCTCCGCCATCGGGACATCAGGGTCGTGAAGCAGAGCCGAATAGTCGAGGCCGCGGGCCTTCCAGTGATCGATCGCCGTCCGCACGTTTAGGCGATCCACGCGTCCGATCATTTCGTCCATGCTTCGGAAGCCGAGCTGCGACATGTACTCGCGCACTTCCTCGGCGATGAAACGGAAGAAGTTCTCGACGAACTCCGGCTTGCCCGTGAATTGCTTCCGGAGCTCGGGATCCTGCGTGGCCACGCCGACCGGACACGTATTCAGATGGCACACGCGCATCATGACGCAGCCCGACACGACGAGCGGCGCCGTCGCGAAGCCGAATTCCTCGGCGCCCATCAGCGCGCCGATGACGACGTCGCGACCGGTCTTCAACTGGCCGTCGACCTGGACGACGATGCGATCGCGCAGGCCGTTGAGGCGGAGCACCTGCTGCGTTTCCGCGAGCCCAAGTTCCCACGGAACGCCGCCGTGTTTGATCGACGTCAGCGGCGATGCGCCGGTGCCGCCGTCGTGGCCCGAGATCAGGACGACGTCGGCATGCGCCTTGGCGACGCCGGCCGCGACCGTGCCGACTCCGGAGAGCGCAACCAGCTTCACGGAAATCCGAGCGCGCGGATTGGCGTTCTTCAGGTCGTGAATGAGCTGCGCCAGGTCTTCAATCGAGTAGATATCGTGGTGCGGAGGCGGCGAAATCAGCCCGACGCCTGGCGTGGAGAACCTGACCTTCGCAATCCAGGGATACACCTTGTGACCCGGCAGCTGGCCGCCTTCTCCGGGCTTGGCGCCCTGCGCCATTTTGATCTGGAGATCGTCGGCGCTGACGAGGTACTCGCTGGTGACGCCAAAGCGCGCCGACGCGACCTGTTTGATGGCGCTGCGGCGCGAATCGCCGTTCGCATCCGGCGTATAGCGCGCCGGATCTTCGCCGCCTTCACCGGTGTTCGACTTTCCGCCGAGCCGGTTCATCGCGATGGCGAGCGTCTCGTGCGCCTCCTGGCTGATCGAGCCGTACGACATTGCGCCGGTGGCGAAGCGCCTGATGATCTGTTCGACAGACTCGACCTCGTCAAGTGGCACCGGTTTCTCCGCCGCGCGCAGCTCCAGAAGCCCGCGGAGCGTCGCAAGCCGCCGGCTCTGATCGTCGACGAGCTTCGTGTACTCCTTGAAGATCGAGTACTGGCCGGTCCGCGTGGAGTGCTGCAGCTTGAACACCGTGTCCGGATTGAACAGGTGATACTCCCCGTCACGACGCCACTGGTATTCGCCGCCTTCGTCGAGGTCGGGCTGGCCGACGGGCCGATCAGGGTACGCGCGCTGATGTCGCTCGATCACTTCCTTCGAGATTACGTCGATGCCGACGCCGCCGATGCGCGAGGCCGTCCACGTGAAGTACTTGTCGACGAACGCCGAATCGAGACCGATCGCTTCGAAGATCTGCGCGCCGCAGTAGCTTTGCAGCGTCGAGATACCCATCTTCGACATGACCTTCAGAATGCCCTTGTTGAGGGCGTGGATGTAGTTCTCCACCGCCTGTCCGTGCGTGACGCCGGCAATCAGCCGGTTCCGAAGCATGTCGTCGAGCGTCTCGAAGGCAAGATATGGATTGACGACGCCGGCGCCGTAGCCCAGGAGCAGCGCGCAGTGATGCACTTCGCGGGCGTCGCCCGTCTCGATCACGAGGCCGCAGTGGGTACGTGTGCCCTGGAGGACGAGATGGTGGTGCACGCCGGCCGTCGCGAGCAGGCTCGGGATCGGAGCGCGTCCGCGGTCGGCTCCGCGATCCGACAGGATCAGGATCGTGTAGCCCGCTTCGACGGCGGCGCTCGCCTGCCGTTTCAAGTGCTCGAGCGCCTCACGCAGGCCGGCGCCGCCCCTGCGTGGATCGAAGAGCATCGGCAGGGTGGTCGACTTGAATCCGGGTTCGTAGACGTGACGAAGCTTCGCCGTCTGGGCGTTGTCGATCACCGGGTAATCGATCTTGATCTGCCGGCACGATTCGGGCCGCGGATCGAGGAGATTGCCCTCCGGCCCGACGGTCGATCCCATCGTCGTCACCAGCTCTTCGCGGATCGCGTCGAGCGGCGGATTTGTGACCTGCGCGAAGACCTGCGCGAAATAGTCGTACAGGAGACGCGGCTTGTCCGAGAGGACGGCAAGCGCCGAGTCGGTGCCCATCGAACCAATCGCTTCTTCGCCGCCCGTGGCCATCGGTGCGAGCAGCAGACGAAGATCTTCCTGCGTATAGCCGAAGGTCAGCTGGCGACGGGTGACCGTCTCGTGGCTCGGCGGCGGGAGGTACGGCGCCTCGGGGAGATCTTCGATGTCCACCAGATGCTCGGCCAGCCAGCGGCCGTAAGGGTGCGCCGACGCGAGCTCGCGCTTGATTTCATCGTCGGAAACGATGCGGCCCTTCGACGTGTCGACGAGGAAGATCCGACCGGGATGCAGTCGTTCCTTGACGAGAAGGTTCTCGTCGGGAATATCAAGCACGCCGACTTCGGACGACATGACGACCAGGTCGTCCTTCGTCACGTAGTACCGCGACGGCCGCAGGCCATTGCGGTCGAGTACGGCGCCGATCAGCGTGCCATCGGTGAACGCGATCGACGCCGGGCCGTCCCATGGCTCCATGAGCGCCGAGTGATATTCGTAAAACGCCTTGAGCTCGGGGTTCATGGTCTCGTGCGCGGACCACGGCTCCGGAATCATCATCAGGATGGCGTGAGGCAGCGACCGCCCCGCCATGTAGAGGAACTCGAGCACGTTATCGAACGTCGCCGTATCGCTGCCGCCCTCGCGGATGATCGGCAGAATCTTGCCCAGATCCTCGCCGAAAAGATCTGAATGCAGCAGGCCTTCGCGCGCGCGCATCCAGTTGATGTTGCCGCGCAGCGTGTTGATCTCGCCGTTGTGGGCGATGTAGCGGTACGGGTGCGCCAGCGGCCATGACGGGAACGTGTTCGTGCTGAAACGCTGGTGCACGAGCGCGAGCGCCGATTCGATGTCGGGATCGGTGAGATCCGGAAACGTCGGTTGAATCTGATCCGCGGTCAACATCCCTTTGTAGATGAGCGTCTTCGACGAGAGGCTCGGGACGTAGAACATCGCGCGCTCGGTGAGCCCCAGTTTGTCCGCCGCGTGCTCGACGCGTTTCCGGATCACATAGAGCTTCCGCTCGAAGCGCATCGGGTCGGGCGCCACGGAGTTCGGGTCTTCACCCGCGCCGACAAACAGCTGTTCGATGACCGGCATCGTCGCGGCGGCTGAGGGGCCCAGGACATGGTTCGTCGTGGGCACAGGCCGCCAGCCGAGCAGGTGCTGACCTTCTTCGGCGATCGTTTGCTCGACGAGCCGTCGCACTTTCTCGCGCTCGCCCGGATCGCGCGGCAGGAAGATGTTGCCTACACCGTAGCGGCCCGCCGGCGGCAGCCCGATGCTGAGGGCGTTTGCGACCTTTCGCAGAAACCTGTCGGGCGGCTGAATCAGGATCCCGGCGCCGTCCCCGGTGTTGGCTTCGCAGCCGCACGCGCCGCGGTGCTGCAGGTTGATAAGCACCTCGAGCCCGCGCTGGACAACGGAGTGCGAACGTTGTCCCTTGATATTGACGACGAAGCCGACCCCGCATGCGTCGTGCTCGAAGCGGGGATCGTACAGGCCCTGGGCCTGCGGCGGTGTGGTTCGGAGGGCCGGTCTGACCATCGCATGCGTCCTTGTGCTCAGCGTTTATCGCTTATCCGGACATAGAAGGGAAATACAATGATCACATCGAATTGATAATCAAAACAGATTAATCAGCGACTCCCTGCGCACGCCCATCTGGTCTGTGGCCGATGGTCTCCCCCAATCTTGTCGGCGATTGCCATGTCCCCTACAAGATCGTCGCTCGGAACGATTGGCCGTCACCAAGAGTCCATGAATTCCGGCCGAAATTCACGCGATCAAGCATTTTGACGTGGTGTGTCTCTTGCTCAGATCCCCGTCATGGCGGAGCGCACCGTCGCAACGCACTGTCCGTACTGCGCGCTGCAGTGCGGCTTCTGCGTGACGAGGGGAACAGGCGGGCTCGAGCTGGTCGGCAACTCGACCTTTCCCGTCAACCGGGGCCTGCTCTGCGTCAAGGGATGGTCGGCGGGCGAAACGCTCGCGCATCCGGATCGGCTGCGTGCCCCGCTCGTCCGAGACGCCGAAGGGCGGCTGGTCCCGGCGACGTGGGACGAAGCGCTCGATCGGATTGTCCTGCGCTTCAAAGAAATCCAGGCGCGCCACGGGCATGACGCCGTCGGTGTGTTTGGCAGCGGAGCGCTGACCAACGAGAAGGCGTACCTGCTCGGCAAGCTGGCTCGGGTCGCCCTCGGTACATCGAACATCGACTACAACGGCCGCTTCTGCATGTCGTCCGGGGCCGCGGCGGCGACCATGGCTCTCGGGCTCGACCGTGGGCTGCCGTTTCCGCTCGAAGACATCCCACAGGCGACCGCGATTCTTGTGGCCGGCGCGAATATCGCCGAGACGATGCCGCCGCTCATGCAGTACTTCGAGGACCAGCAGCTCCGCGGCGGTGCGCTCGTCGTTGTGGATCCGAGGCGAACGCCGACGGCGGCGTGGGCCGGCCGACATCTCGCGATTCGTCCGGGCACCGATGCCGCGCTTGCGAACGGCTTGCTGCACGTGCTGATTCGCGACGAGCTGATCGATCACGCGTATATCCGCGATCGCACGGAAGGGTTCGACGAAGTGCGTCGGCTCGTGTCGATCTACTGGCCCCGCCGCGTCGAAGAGATCACAGGCGTCCCTGAAGCCGCCATCGTCGAAACAGCCCGTCTCCTCGGCGGGGCTGCGCATCCGATGATCCTGACGTCGCGCGGGCCCGAGCAGCAGTCGCAGGGTGTGAACAACACGCTCGCCTACATCAACGTCGCGCTTGCTCTCGGCGCCGTCGGCCGTCCGTACAGCGGCTATGGGTGCGTGACCGGCCAGAGCAACGGCCAGGGCGGACGCGAGCACGGGCAGAAGGCTGATCAATTGCCTGGTTACCGCCGCATCGACGATGAGCGGGCGCGCGCTCACCTCGCCGACGTGTGGGGACTGCCGGCGTCGGCGATTCCCGGTGTCGGCAAGTCAGCGATCGAGCTCCTCAACTCAGTCGGTCGAGCCTCGGGTATCCGCGCGCTGCTCGTCATGGGATCGAACATCGCCGTGTCGGCGCCGAATGCGGCTGCCGTTCACGCGCGCTTGAAGTCGCTCGAGTGCCTCGTGGTCGCCGATTTCTTCCTCTCTGAGACGGCGCAGATGGCCGACGTCGTGCTGCCGTCGGCGCAGTGGGCCGAGGAAGACGGGACGCTCACGAATCTCGAGGGGCGCGTGCTCATGCGAAGACGCGTTCTTGATCCCCCGGACGGCGTGCGCACGGACATCGACATGCTGTGCGCCATCGGCCAGAAGCTGGGGCATGCGCGGCAGTTCTCGTACACCGACACCGAAGCCGTGTTCGATGAGCTTCGGCGCGCGACGCGGGGCGGACCGGCGGACTACTACGGAATCACGTACGCCCGACTCCAGGCCGGCGACGGCGTGTTCTGGCCGTGTCTGTCGCTCGATCACGCAGGCACTCCAAGGCTGTTCGGCGACTCGTTCCCCACGGAGAACGGCCGCGCTCGCTTTCATGCCGTGTCGCACCGATCGACGGCCGAACCCGCGTCGCCCGATTACCCGCTCTACCTGACGACGGGGCGGGTGCTCGCGCAGTACCAGTCTGGAACGCAGACGAGGCGCGTGCGCGCGCTCCAGGAACTTGCGGAAGAACCACTCGCGGAGGTTCACCCGGCGACTGCGCGGGCAAAAGGACTCGCGTCAGGTGATCGCGTGACGCTCACCACACGACGCGGCGCAGCGACTTTCGTCGTGAAGACGACCTCGACCATTCGCGAAGACACGATCTTCGTTCCGTTTCACTGGGGCGGCATACAGTCGGCCAACAATCTCACCAACGCAGCGCTCGATCCGACGAGCAAGATGCCGGAGTTCAAGGTGTGCGCAGTGCGGATCCAGAAGTCGGAGTGACTGACCTCTTCGTGATCGCGACAGAAGTGTTCCACTCGACTTTCGGCCTACAAGCCTGTCGGATCCTCTCCAGCGATATCGAAAAGTAAGACGCGAAATCAGCGAGTTTCAGGCGCGGACGAGCGCCGCTGTCGTGGAGTCGGTCTTGCTCATTGTCACGATCGGGTACTCATGTCTCTGCCGCTGTTCAAACGCGCCGCCGAAGGCGGCGTCACATTCGTTCTGACGCCGGACACGCCTGGCCTGTCCGCACGAAACGCATCGCCGGACGTCACGCCGCATGCGCCGCGCATGCCGCTTCGTGCACCGGGGCCAGGCGAGCAGTACCGGTTTCATGTCGACATGCGCAAGTGCATCGGCTGCAAGTGCTGCGTCGTTGCGTGCAACGAGCAGAACGGGAATCCGGCGGCAATCAACTGGCGGCGCGTCAGCGAAATCGAGGGCGGCTGGTATCCGCAAGCCGAGCGCTCCTATATGTCGATCGGCTGCCATCATTGCCTCGAGCCAACGTGCCTGCTCGGCTGTCCGGTTGATGCATATAAGAAGGACGCTGCAACCGGCATCGTGCTGCACAGTGCCGACGCCTGCATCGGCTGTCAGTACTGCACCTGGAACTGCTCGTACGGCGTGCCGCAGTACAACCCCGAACGCGGCGTCGTGGGAAAGTGCGACATGTGCCACGGCCGGTTGGGCCTGGGCCAGGCGCCGGCGTGTGTCTCGGCGTGCCCGACCGGCGCGATTCAAATCGAAATCGTCAACGTCGAGAGCTGGCGCACGTCTGCGGCCAGGGCAACGACGTCGGGCACCGGCTTTCCCTCGGGCGATCAGAGCATCTCGACAACGCGCCTCACAATCCCCGAGCGGCTGCCGCCAAACGCGAAGCCCGTGGACCTCGTACACCTGAAACCGGGTGATCCGCACTGGGCTCTCGTCGTCATGACCGTGTTCACGCAATTGTCTGTCGGAGCGTTCGCGGCGATTTGGTTGCTCCAGCTCGCCGGCGCATCCACCCGTCTCGGCGCCGCGGCGCTGACGTCGCTGCTGGTCGCGATGCTCGCGCTCGCTGCGTCGACGTTGCACCTTGGCCGGCCGATCTATGCATATCGCGCGCTGAAGATGTGGCGGCGCTCGTGGCTGAGCCGCGAAGTGGCGCTCTTCTCCGGATTCTCCATCGTCGCGTGTCTCTACGCCGTCGCGCTATGGATGCACTGGAGCGCTGGGCCGGTCCTGGGCGGGATCACGCTTCTCCTTGGATTCGGCGGCGTCACCGCGAGCGCGTGCATCTATCGAGTGCCCTCGCGACCGGCGTGGAACACGTCGCTCACTCTCGTGCAGTTCAACCTGACGGCGCTGACGCTCGGACCGCTGTTCGCGGCGGCCGCCGGCGCTGGAGCGGCGCGCTGGCTCTCGGTATCGGCCGCGGCGATGGCGGGGTCGCAGTTCGTCGTGCTTGCCCTGAAGCTGTTCAGGCTCAGCGGCGCGGACACCGTCGAACTTCAGGCATCGTCGCGTCTGCTTGCGACGACTCTGCGACGACCGTTCATCGCGCGAGGGGTCCTGCTGGCGCTGGGGGCAATCGCGCTGCCGCTGTTCACGTCGAACACGATCATTCTCTGGATAGCGTTCGCCCTGGCGCTTGCCGGCGAAATCACCGGTCGCTACCTCTTCTTCGTAAGCGCCGTTCCGAAACATGCGGCGGCGCCTTATCTGGGAAGCGAGGCGGCGTGAACTTCAAGCGGGTGCTCGGCCTCGACACGCGTGCCGATCGCTACGCGTACGCGCAGGACGAGGCCGCCGGCTACACATCGGCAGGCCGTGTGCCGGATCGGTGGGTGCCGACGACGTGCGGCTACTGCTCGGTTGGGTGCGGAATGTTCATCGGCGTGAAGAACGGCCGCGCTGTCGGCGTTCGCGGCAACCCCGATCATCCGGTCAATGCCGGCGTCCTGTGTCCCAAGGGCCTGTCGGAGCACCAGACGATTCACGTCGCGACGCGCGCGCGATATCCGATGTTTCGGCCTTCGCGAAAGTCAAAGTTTCATCGCGTCGGATGGACCGATGCGCTCAAGACGATGGCGACGCGATTTCTGGACGTGCAGCGGCGGCACGGCAACGACGCCGTTGGCATCATCAGCACGGGTCAGCTCGTCACCGAAGAGTTCTACGCGCTTGGCAAGCTCGCCCAGCTTGGCCTCGGCACACGCAACTACGACGGCAACACGACACTCTGCATGTCGACGGCGGTGTCGGGCTACAAGAGATCGTTTGGCAGCGACGGCCCGCCAGGCGCCTACGAAGATCTCGAGCGGGCTGACGTCATCCTGCTCATCGGCGCGAACATCGCCGACAACCATCCAATCCTCTGGCAACGGCTCGAGGTGAATCCCAGCAAGACGCTGATCGTCGTGGATCCGCGTGTGACGAAGACCGCGATGCTGGCCGACGTCCACCTGGCGGTCAAGCCTCGGTCCGACCTGGCCCTCATCAACGGGATCATCTACATCCTGATCGAAAGCGATCTCATCGACCATGCGTACATCGATGAGCACACCAGCGGATTCGACGCGCTGTACGAGTCGATCCGCGAGTACACGCCAGACAGGGTCGCGGAGATCACCGGCCTGTCGGTCGAGCTGCTGTACCGCACGGCCTCGCTCTATGGCAACGCGCGCGCGGCGTTCATCGCGTGGACGATGGGCGTGAACCATAGCTCGAAGGGGACGGAAACGGTGAACGCGATCAACAACCTCGCGCTCATCACCGGCAACATCGGCCGCACGGGCGCGGCACCGTTTTCCATCACCGGCCAGTGCAATGCGATGGGCACCCGCGAGGCCGGCTTCACCTCGTCGATGCCGGGCTACCGCAGGTTCGAAGACGCCGGTCATCGTCAGGAGCTCGCGGACCTCTGGCAGGTGTCCGTCGACCGGATTCCCACGGCCCGCGGCCTGGCCTATCCCGACATCATCGAAGCCGCGCTCGAGAAACGGATTCGTGCCTTGTGGATCATCGCGACAAACCCGATCGTTTCGTTTCCAAATCTCGGCGTCCTGACGCAGGCGCTCGAGACCCTCGAGTTCCTCGTCGTTCAGGATGGTTTTCATCCGACGCCGACCGGTGAATTCGCCGACCTCGTTCTGCCGGCGGCGATTTGGGGCGAGAAGGAAGGGACGTACACCAACTCGGAGCGCCGGGTCAGCAAAGTGAATCGCGCGGTCGATCCGCCGGGCGAAGCACGTGCTGACTTCAACATCTTCCTGGATCTGGCGTCCGCGCTTGGATGCCGCGATGCGTTGTTCGGCGGGTGGACGAAGCCGGGCGACGCGTTCGACGAATGGAAGCGCGTCTCTGCCGGGCGGCTGTGCGACTACTCGGGAATGACGTACGAGGCGATCGAGGCGACGGGCGGGATTCAGTGGCCGTACTCCTCCGGGGCCACCGAGCCGTCGTCAACGCGTCGGCTCTACGGAGATGGCCGGTTCGAAACGAGCGACGGGAAAGCGCAGCTGATTCCCACGCGCTGGGAAATGTTTCCCGAACCGCCAAACGCCGCGTTTCCGTTCGTCCTGAATACCGGCCGAACGGTCGAACACTGGCACACCCGCACGAAGACAGGGCGCGTCGCGATTCTCGAGCGGCTGTCGCCGCAGGCGTGGCTCGAGATGAACCCTCGCGACGGGCGCGCGCTCCAGCTCAAGCCATCACAGCGCGTCAACGTCGTCTCGCGGCGCGGAACCATTCACAACCTCGAGCTGCGGTTGACGGAAACGATAGGCGCCGGCCAGGTATTCGTGCCTTTTCACTGGGCCGAAGCGAACGCCAATCAGGCAACGCAGAGTTCGTTCGACCCGATTTCGCGGGAACCTAATTACAAACAGTGCGCAGTGCGCGTGGAGCCTTCACGTTGAGGATGAATACAGTGAAGACACGACTCGTCGTCATTGGCAATGGCATGGCGGGTGTGGCCTGCGTTGAGCAGATCCTGAAGCACGCGCCTCAATTCGAGATCACGGTGTTTGGAGACGAGACGCACGTCAATTACAACCGCATCCTGCTTTCGTCCGTCCTCGCCGGAGAGCGTTCGGCCGACGAGATCACGCTGAACCCGCTCGAGTGGTATCAGAAAAACGACATCCGTCTACGTCTCGGCGTCCGTGTCGTCGATGTCAACGCCGAGTTGAAGACCGTCACCGGGGACGATGGAAGCGTCATTGAGTACGACAAGCTTCTGCTCGCCACCGGCAGTTCGGCATTCAAGCCGCCGATCGCTGGCCTCGAGAGAGAAGGCGTCTTCGCGTTCAGGACGCTCGACGACACTCGCCAGTTGCTGGAGCGTGCACGGCCGGGCGTCAAGGCTGTCGTTATCGGCGGCGGCCTACTCGGCCTCGAGGCTGCCCGCGGACTCCAGGTGCGGGGCTGCCAAGTCACCGTCGTGCACCTGATGGCCACGCTGATGGAGCGGCAACTCGATCCCGACGGCGGCAGCTACCTCGCCGGCAAGATGGAAGACCTGGGCGTCCGTGTGCTGGTCGGCCGATCGACGACGGCCGTCGTCGGCAACGGACACGCAGAGGGCGTGGCGCTCGAGGACGGGACAATTCTCGAATCGGATCTCGTCGTGCTGGCCGCCGGAATCCGGCCGAATGTCGAACTGGCCTACAAGGCCGGCGTTCGAGTGAATCGCGGCATCGTCGTGAACGACTGGATGGAGACGTCGGATCCCGACATCTTTGCAGTCGGTGAGTGCGTGGAGCATCGCGGCGTCTGCTACGGACTCGTGGCGCCGCTGCTCGAGCAGGGCAAGGTGCTGGCCGCCACGATTACCGGACACAAGGGGCCGGTCTACACGGGCACAGTCCAGGCCGCGAAATTGAAGATCATGGGCGTCGACGTGTTTTCGGCCGGCGACTGGAGCGAGCAGCACGCCGAGCCGGTGCGCTTCGAAGACCGCGCGCTCGGTATCTACAAGAAGCTGACCGTCCGCGACGGCAAGCTGATTGGCGCGATCCTCGTCGGGGATACATCCGACAGCCACCGCTACATGGACTGGCTGCGTTCCGGAACGGACCTGACGCCGCAACGCCGCCATTTGCTGTTTCCACCGCCGGCGGCCGATGCGGGGCTCGACATCGCCCAGATGTCCGAGGGCGCCACGATCTGCGGGTGCGTCGGCGTCACGAAGGGCGCGATCATCTCGGCTATCCACGACAAAGGCGTGAATACGCTGTCGCAACTCAAGGAAGCGACACGAGCGAGCACGGGATGCGGCAGCTGTACTGGTCTTTGTCAGGAGATTCTGCGCGCCGTCGCTCCGGATTTCGAGGAAGACGGCAAGAAAGTGTTGTGCGGCTGCGTGCCGTTTTCGCAGGACAACCTCCGCGAGATCCTGCGCAGCCAGCGGCTGAAATCCGTTCAGGAGGTGCTCGAGATCTACGGCAACGGACTCGGCTGCGAGGTCTGCAAGCCGGCGTTGAGCTACATGCTCGACATGATCTGGTGCGGCGACCACGATGAGGATCGTTCGGCGAGATTCATCAACGACCGCGTTCACGCGAACATTCAGAAAGACGGCACGTTCTCTGTGGTGCCGCGCATCAGGGGCGGCGTGACGTCGCCCGACGAACTGCGGCGCATCGCGGACGTCGCAGACAAGTATCACGTGCCGAGGGTGAAGATCACGGGCAGCCAGCGTATCGACCTGCTCGGGATCAAGAAGGAAGATCTGCCGAAGGTCTGGGCCGATCTCGGCATGTCGTCGGGCCAGGCGTACACGAAGGGTGTGCGCATGGTGAAAACGTGCGTCGGGACCGACTTCTGCCGCTTCGGCACGCAGGATTCGACGAGCGCCGGCATCGAAATGGAGCGGCGCTTCGAACACCTCTACACGCCGCACAAAGTGAAGATGGGGAGCGTCGGCTGTCCTCGAAACTGCGCCGAGGCGACCGTGAAAGACATCGGCCTTGTCGGGCAGGAAGGCGGATGGCAGGTCGTCGTCGGCGGCGCCGCGGGCAAATCCGTTCGCAAGGCCGATCTCCTGATCACGGTCGAAACGACTGAGTCGGCACTCGAAGCCGCCGAACTCTTCTTCCAGTACTACCGCGAACATGCAAACTATCTGGAGCGCACGTACGACTTCGTCGAGCGACTCGGCATCGACAAGGTCCGTAAGGACACCGTGTACGCGCCCGAGCCCATGCGGCTGGCTCTGCTCGATCGGCTGCAGAAGTCCAAAGCTGCGTCGCACGACGCCTGGCTCGAAGGCCAGTCGCCGGTGAACCCGACGCAGTTCATTCCGCTGCGACCCATCGAGAGCGTGCCGTCGTGAACCACGCCGAAGGATCGGCCGTGAACTGTGTCGAACAACCCGCGGTGAGCCCTGTCGAACCACGATGGATTCGGGTCGCGCGGTGCGAAAGCATTCCCCCGCGCGAGGGGCGCGCGGCGCTCATCGACGGCCGCGAGATCGCGATCTTCAACCTCGGCGATCGCTTCCTCGCCCTCGATAACCGCTGCCCTCACCAGAGTGGACCGCTCTGCGACGGTATCGTCGCGGGAAACGCCGTTGTGTGTCCGCTGCATGCCTGGAAAGTCGACCTGGAAACAGGTTCGGTCGTGCGTCCTGTCAACGAAAACAGCTGCGTTCGTACCTATGCGACTCGCGTGGAGGCGGGCGTGATTTCAATTGAGGCCTGATGAGAAAGACCGAGGCTACGTTTCTTGGGACAGGTCACTGCCGACGCTCGTCTCGGCGCTGCTGTATTTCGACATCAGCTTTATGGCGTGGGTCATCCTGGGGCCGCTTGCGCCCTTCCTGCGGCAGCAGTTCGGACTGAGCGCGACCGGCCAGGGCCTGCTTGTGGCGGTGCCGCTGCTCGGCGGCTCCTTGTTCAGGCCCGTTCTGGGCGTGCTCGCCGACCGGATCGGTGGACGCCGCGCCGGACTCGTCGGTCTGGGACTGACGATTGCGACGCTTTTCGCCGGCTGGACGCTCGTGACGGCGACGTGGCAGCTGTTCGTGCTGGGATTCTTTCTCGGAATCGCCGGGGCAAGCTTCGCGGTCGCGTTGCCCCTCGCCAGCCGCTGGTATCCGGCTGAATATCAGGGCCTCGCCATGGGTATCGTCGGTGCCGGCAATTCCGGATCGCTGATGGCCACGTTGTTTGCGCCGCGGCTGGCCGAACGCATCGGCTGGGCGAACACATTCGGCCTCGCGGTAATGCCGGTGGTCGGTGCCGGCATTCTCTTCGCGCTGCTCGCCAAGGACAGCCCGGCGCGAGGCGCGCCAGCCAGCTGGAAGGACTACACGGAAGTCCTCCGCGAGCCCGACACGCTGTGGTTCGCCTTTCTGTACAGCCTGACGTTCGGAGGGTTCGTCGGATTCACGAGCTTTCTGACGACCTTCTTTCACGAGCAGTATCACCTGTCGCGCGTGAGCGCCGGAGATTTCACCACGGTCGTGGTCGTATCCGGAAGTGTGCTGCGGCCTGTCGGGGGATGGCTATCAGACCGGCTCGGAGGATATCGCCTGCTGCTGTCGCTGCTCGCTCTCCTTGCCATCTGCCTTGGTGTGGTCGCCACGTTGCCTCCGCTCGCATTCGTTGTCCCGATGCTGTTTGTGACAGTCGGCTGTCTCGGAATGGGGAACGGCGCCGTCTTCCAGCTCGTCCCGCAGCGATTCGCGTCGCGTATGGGAATCATCACCGGCGTCGTCGGCGCGGCTGGAGGCCTCGGCGGATTCTTCCTGCCGTCGATTCTTGGCGCGGCCAAAGACGCCACCGGAACATACGCCACGGGTCTGACGCTGTTCTCGCTCGCATTCCTCGCCGGATCGATTCTGCTGCTCGAACTCGGATCCCGCTGGTCATCGAGTTGGCAGGAGGGCGCGGTCAGGCAGTCGGGGATCTTCTGCTATCGAAAGAGCGTGCGCTTCGTCGCGGCGGGCTTCAGCCGGCCGTCCGCCTGACCGCCGCCGTATTAAGATCGTCGGCATGTCCCTACAGGGGAAACGTGTGGCGCTGCTTGAAGCGCGCATGAGCGGTGAGCTGTCGTCGATGGTCGAGCGCCTCGGCGGAAGACCGTACTCAGTGCCCGCGGTTCGGGAGACGCCCCTCGAACAGCCAGAGCAGGCCGCGGCGTTCGTCGATGGCCTGTGCGCCGGCCGCTTCGAAGTCGTCGTCTTCATGACCGGCGTCGGCGCGACGTCTCTGCTTCGCGAAGCCGGCAAGCTCGGCAGGCTCGATGCGGCTCTAACGGCGCTGCGCGCCACGACAACGGTTTGTCGTGGGCCGAAACCCGTTGCCGTCCTCCGGCGTCACGACGTCCAGATCAACGTAACCGCGGCCGAACCGCACACGACGGCCGAGCTGCTTGAAGCGTTGGAGGCGAGCGACCTGAAGGGCAAAGCTGTGGCGTTCGTGCACTATGGCGAGCGCAACGAAACCGCCGCCGAGGGTTTGAGGAGGCGCGGCGCCTCCGTCAGCGAGATCTGTCTCTACGAATGGCGTCTCCCTGATGATGTCGTGCCGCTCGAGCGCCTCATCGCCGAGATCATCGACGGGAAGCTCGACGCGATTGCCATCACGAGCCAGATTCAGATCCGGCATCTGTTCCAGGTCGCCGACAGGCTCGGCAAGACGCGCGCGCTGGCAGACGCACTGAGCCGGAATGTCGTCGTGGCCGCCGTCGGCCCCGTGTGCGCCGCGGCCCTGCGAGCCTTCGGTGTGGTTCCGCATGTGCAGCCGTCGCATCCGAAGATGGGCCCGATGATGCTCGCGCTCGGCGATTACTTCGAGCTCACCGGCCGCGACACCACGACGTAGCGTCGAGCCGAAATTCCCTCACACAATTGTTGCGGTCGCTGCGAGTTCGACAAGATCGTCGAGCGTGCACGTAAGCGCGCGCCGGCTGTCGGAAAGCGCGTCGATCTGACAACCTGTCAAACACTCACACACTCGTACCTTTGGGTTTTCTCGAGACATTCGTGTCCCTGATCTGACAGCCCGTCCACGCCGGCCCGCACGAAAACAGGCCGAAATCGATTGATCCCGCGTGGCGCCCCGACACGACGGTGGTGTGCCCCTTGCTGTTTCCTTGCACGAGGAGATTTTCACATGCGAAGGGTTTTGAGCCTCATGTGCGCGCTGGGAATGATGGCCGCGTCAGCAGGCGCCCAGAGCACCGACATCAAGATCGGCGATGCGGTTGTCTCGAGCTCGTTGCGAAGCCGCATGTACTCGTGGAACTGGTTCGGCGACACCCCGAATGGCGACTACACGTACTCGGGCTCGCTGCTGCGATTCGGTTTAACGGAATCGAAAAAGGCGCTCGACTGGCAGGTCGAATTCGCCGTGCCTGCACTCGTCAACATGCCGACGACCGCCGTGATGCCCGCGCCATTCGGGCAGCTCGGTCTCGGCGGCAGCTACGCGGCCGCGAACGCCGGTTCGACGAATTCGTCCAGCATCTTCCTCAAGCAGGGCAACTTCAGAGTCAAAGGCATCGGCGGCATCGCGGGACAGTCGCTCAAAGTCGGTCGTATGGAGTTCATCGACGGCTCGGAGATGACGCCCGGACACAGCACGCTGGCCGCGCTCAAGCGCGATCGCATCGCGCAGCGGCTGCTCGCGAACTTCGGTTTCACGGACGTGCAGCGCAGCCTTGATGGCGCACAGTACGTGCTCAACACCGCCAGGCTGAATGTCACAGCCGTCGCTGCCCGTCCCACCGAAGGAGTGTTCCAGGTCGACGGCTGGAGCGAACTGAAGATTAACGTCTTCTACGGCGCGCTCACCGGTCAGCACGGCAAGTATGCCGCGACCGACTGGCGCGTGTTTGCGCTCGGCTACCGCGACTACCGCAACAGCGTCGTGAAGACCGACAACCGGGCGGCCGCGATCAGGAATACCGACGCCGACTCCATCAACATCGGCACTTATGGCGGTCACATTCTGCAGATCCTGCCAACCGCGACGGGCCCGGTCGACCTGTTGTTCTGGGGCGCGCTGCAAAGCGGATCGTGGGGCACGCAGGCTCACCGTGCGGGGGCGTTTGCCGCGGAAGCGGGGTGGCAGCCGGCGGTGCTGAGGAGGCTCAAGCCGTGGATTCGCGGCGGCTATGACGTCGGATCCGGCGACGACAACGCCGCCGACGGCACACACAGGACGTTCTTTCAGGTGCTGCCGACGCCGCGCATTTACGCACGCACGCCCTTCTTCAACATGATGAACAGCAAGGACGCGTTCGCCGAACTGATCCTCCGGCCCAAGCGCGTGACTGTTCGCTCCGACATTCATTCCCTGCGCCTCGCTCAGTCCACCGACCTGTGGTACTCCGGCGGCGGCGCGTTCCAGGCGTCGACGTTTGGCTATACGGGTCGGCCGTCGAACGGCCAGTCGACGCTCGGCACGCTCTACGACATCAGCGCGGACGTGACGTTGACGCCCCATGTCGGCGTCGGCGGCTACTTCGGCTACGCCACCGGCGGGCTCGTCACGCAGGCGATCTACGCGGGCGGAAACGCCGTCCACCTGGGATTCTTTGAGTTGAACCTGAAATTCTGAGTGTTGATGAAGGCTGGTCATGAATAAGACAACGAGACGTAAGTTCCTGAAGAACGCCGTTGCCGCGAGCAGCGCCGCAGCGCTGCTGAAGGGCCTGCCCGGCGGCTGGGTTGGCAGCGTCTATGCGGACGACTCTCCGGAATTCACCAGCATGCGGTTCGGCATGATCGCGCTCACCGATTGCTCACCGATTGTCATGGCCCACGAGCTCGGCTTCTTCAAGAAATTCGGCATCAACTCCGTCGTCTCGAAAGAGGCGTCGTGGGCGGTGATCCGCGACAAGCTCTCGCTCGGAGAGAACCACGCAACACACATGCTCATCGGCATGCCGTTCGCGTCGACGATGGGCCTTGTCGGATCGCCGGTGAAGCCGATGGTGATCCCGTGGCTCCTGAATCGCAACGGTCAGGCGATTACTCTGAACAATAGGATGAAGCAGGCGGGAGTGAAAGCCGCGAAAGACGTCAAGCCTCTCGCTGACAGAGCCAAGGGCAGCGGCGATCCGCTGACATTCGCGATGACGTTCCCGCCCGGCACGCACGCGATGTGGATGCGTTACTGGTTAGCCTCAGGCGGCATTCACCCCGACAAGGACGTGTCGCTGATCACAATCCCCCCGGCGCAGATGGTCGCGAACATGAAGGTCGACAAGATGGACGGCTTCTGTGTGGGCGAACCGTGGAACAACCGCGCCATCGTCGACGGTATCGGCTACACGGTGACAACGACGCAGAAGATGTGGAAGGACCACCCGGAGAAGGTCTGCGCGTTCACTGAGGAATTCGCGACGAAAAATCCGAAGACCGTGAAGGCCGTCCTGAAGGCGCTGCATCTGGCCAGCGAACACCTCGACAAGCTCGAAAACCGGAAGGCAGCCGCCGACATCGTCTCGCGCGCGACGTACATCAACTGCCCACCGGAGATCATCCTCGAACGGCTGATGGGCAAGTACAACTACGGCGACGGCAGGAGCGAACAGGACCCGAACTACATGATCTTCTCGGACCGTGAGTGCAACTATCCGCACGCGATCTACGGTACGTGGTGGCTCACGCAGTTCCGCCGCTGGGGCATGGTGAAGGGCACGCCCGACTACAAAGGCATCGTGAAGAAGGTCCTGCGCCCGGACATCTATCTCGAGGCCATGAAGGAAATGGGGGCGAACACCAAGATCACTGAGCAGACGAAAGTCACGCTGTTCGACAGTACGCTCGACGCTGCGGATCCGGAAAAGTATGCGACGTCATTCGCGATCAACAGCCTCGCATGAAGCGCGTAACCAACTTTCTGCTGCCCGCAATCGGTATTCTCCTGGCGCTCATTGTGTGGGGCGCCGCGAGCACGATCGTCAAGGACCTCCCGTCGCCCATAAGGACCTGGGAGGAAAGCAAGATCTACATCCTGAAGCCGCTGGAGAAGCGGGGAGAGATGGACCAGGGCATCGCGCTGCTCGCGTACTACAGCTTGATGCGTGTCGCCCGCGGGTTTCTGCTCGGCATTGCCATGGCGACGCCGCTCGGATTTGTTCTCGGCATGTCGAGGACGATGACCCGGATATTCGATCCGGTGCTGCAGATCCTGCGGCCGATCTCGCCGCTCGCCTGGCTGCCGCTCGGGCTGATCATCTTCCAGAAGTCGGAGCCCGCGGCGCTCTTTGCGATCGCGGTCTGCTCGATGTGGCCGACGGTCATCAACACGATGGCCGGCGTCCGTGCCATCCCGCAGGACTACTGGAACGTCGCGAAGGTCCTCCGGCTGTCACCGTTCACGACGTTTGCCAAGGTCGTTGTTCCCGCCACGCTGCCGTACATGTTCACAGGGTTCAGGCTCAGCCTCGGCATCGCCTGGCTGGTGATCGTGGCGAGCGAAATGCTGACCGGGACGCCGGGTGTTGGCGGCTTTCTCTGGCAGGAATACAACAGCCTGATCTACGCGCACATCCTTCTCGCGATTCTGACAATCGGCGTCGTGGGCTTCGTGCTGGACCGCCTGATGGGGCTGGTCGAAGCGCGGCTGCGGGCCATCTAGGACCAGACCTGACGCATGGCCTTCATTGAGGTGGCGGGAGTCACCAAAGCATTCGTGACCTCGAGCGGTTTGTCTCGCGAGGTGCTGTACGACGTGTCGCTGTCGGTCGAGCGTGGCGAGTTCGTGTCGATCCTCGGCACGATGGGTTGTGGCAAGTCCACGCTTCTGAAGATCATCTCGGGCCTCGTGGCCCCTGACACCGGACAGGTTGCGATCGACGGCGAGGTGCTTCGCGGCATTCGACCAAGCGCCGCGATCGTCTTCCAGAACTACTCGCTGCTACCTTGGTTCTCGGCGCTCGAGAACGTGCGGCTGGCCGTGGGCGCCGCGTTTCCGGACTGGACACGCGGCCGCCAGCGCGAACAGGCCGTCCGACATCTCGAGAGCGTCGGGCTCGGCAAGGCCGTCGATCGCCGGCCCGGTCACCTGTCAGGCGGGATGCGTCAGCGTGTCGCCATCGCGCGCGCGTTTGCGATCGAACCGGAACTCCTGTTTCTCGACGAACCGTTCGGGGCGCTGGACGCGCTCACTCGCGATTCGTTGCAGCAGGAGTTGTCGCGGTTGTGCTCCGTCGCCGGTCGTCCGATCACCACGGTGATGATCACGAACAGCGTCGAGGAAGCGCTTCTGCTGTCGGATCGCATTCTGCCGATGACGGCAGGGCCCAGGGCAACGCTCGGGGCGCCCGTGGCTGTCGAGCTCGCGAAACCCCGCTCAGCCGGCGAGCTGCTGCACGATGATCACGCCGCCGAGGTTCGCGCCCACGTCGTCGCGTCGTTGACAGCGGATCTGGAACGAGCGCGGGCCCGCCGGCGGCTCGACGGCGGGCGGCCGTCTCGCCGAACCGCAGCAGCGGCGGAAGGACCCGCGTTACGTATTGCGCCGGAGATCGAAGGATGAACAAGCCGCTCGAGATTACCGGGCTGACGAAGGTATTCGACACGCCCTCAGGCCCGTTCGTGGCGGTCAAAGACGTCAACGCCGAAATCGAGGCGGGAGAATTCGTCTGCATCCTGGGTCATTCGGGATGCGGCAAGTCAACCGTCCTGTCGATTCTCGCGGGCCTCGACCGCGCGACCTTCGGCGGCGTGGTGATCGATGGCAAGGAGGTCGACGGGCCGGGACCGGAGCGGGCGATGGTGTTTCAGTCGCCGTGTCTGCTGCCGTGGCTGTCAGCCCGGGACAACGTGCAACTGGCCGCCGATCGGGTCGCTCGCCGTCAATTGCCGAAAGTCGATGCGCGCTGGTACCTTGATCTCGTGGGCGTCGGCGACGCCGCGGATCAATTGCCCGCGGAGCTTTCGCTGGGGACGCAGCAGTGCGTCTCGCTGGCGCGCGCGTTGTCGCTCGAGCCGAGGTTTCTGCTGCTCGATGAGCCGTTCTCGATGCTCGACTCCCTCACGCGCTTCGAGCTGCAGGACACGCTGCTGGCCGTCTGGGAGAAGCACCGGAGAACGGTCGTGATGGTCACGCATGACATCGACGAGGCGCTCTACCTCGCCGACCGGCTGATTCTGATGACAGATGGCCCGGAAGCTGGCGTGGGAGACACGCTGATCGTTCCGTTTCCGCGGCCGCGGCGCCGTGCTGCCGTTGTCGCGCATTCCGACTACCATCCGTGCCGCCGGCGCATCCTGGATTTTCTCGATCACCACGCGCACCAGTCGAGGACCACCGCGATTGACGTGGTCCTCGCCAAACGAAACGCCGGACGGACGGACGTTACAGTGAATCCTTCTCGCCCGTTCTGATCCGGTAGGTCTGCTCGACCGGTAGCACGAACACCCGCCCGTCGCCAATCTCCCCCGTCCTTGCTGACTGCACCACGGCCTTGATGGCGTCCTCGACGACCGTGTCGGCGACGACGACCTCGATCTGCATCTTCGGCAGCAGACTGACGTTGTACTCCTTGCCTCGATAGATCGCCGTGTGGCCCTTCTGCTTGCCATGACCGCGAACCTCGGTGACCGTCATGCCCGAAATGCCGATCTTCTCGAGCGCATCCTTCACCTCGTCCACCTTGTTCGGGCGGACGATGCACTTAATCAGTTTCATAACCTTCCTCCAGCATCTGCTGTAAGGCGGCCGTCAGTTCAAGCTGGTCCGTGTCGGACAGCTTGCGGCCCGCCTTGGTGATGTGAAACACGTCGATAGCCCGGTGGCCTTCGGTTGCAATCAAAACGAGGTCGACGTCGCACCCGTTCAGAGACATGACGCGGCTGATGCGGTAGAGAAGGCCCAGCGCGTCGGCCGCAATGATATCGATGATCGTGTAGCGCGTGGAAGATGTGTTGTCGCTCCTTACGACCGACCCCACGTGCACCGGGCGACGATGAAACAGGCTCCGGGCCCGTCCCTGCAGCCGATCGGCCACGCTGACCCGCCCGGAGACCACGTCGTTGAGGACACCAAACATCTGTTTGATCGCGCCCGGATTCAGTTCGAGAAACCGCTCCTGATCCGTGAACTGAAAAACATCGAGCACGAGGCCGTTCGGGTTCGTCATCGCGTGGCCCCGCAGGATGTCCATGCCGAACGACGCGAGCACGCCCGAGATGTTGGAGAAGAGAAAGGGCTTGTCCAGCGTGACGACCGTCAACTCCCAGGCGTTTCCCTTCTGTTCGACCGAGAGATGCACTTCGTCGGGACGAATATCGCGCGACAGCCGGACGTGCCCGTAGATGGCATCGCGAGTAAAAAGCTGGAGGTAGCGACGCGGGAGTCCCTGGAGAAAATGCGCGATGTCCGCTTCGGAGAGCTCGGGCGGACGTCCGGCCAGCAGCTCTCCGCTGCCGGCCTGACCCGCGTCGATCGGTTCATCCCCGTACCCATGCGTGAGCTGGTTGTACGTGTCGACGAACAAGCGCCACAGCAACTCGGCCCGCCATGGTGTCAATGTCTCGAGGCTCACGGCTTCGACGTCGGCCAGCGTCATCAGGCACAGCATTCTTAGCCGTTCCTCGACGCCGACCAACTCCGCGAACTGCCGCACGATGTCTGGATCTTCCGTGTCGCGGCGAAACGCGACCTGCGACATCGCGAGATGGTTCGCGATGAGGAACTCGACCGCATCCCGCTGCTCGGGCGCAAGGCCAAGACGCTGAAACATGTCGCGCGCCATCCGCACACTCTCGAGATGATGGTCGTCGTCTCTCCACTTGCCGACATCGTGGAGCAGCAGCGCCAGCACCAGCAACTCTGGCGCCGTGAGGTCCCAGAGCAGCGATGCGAATCGCTGTCGATCGGGCGTCTCGTCCGTGATGAGGCGCTCGAGGTTGCGAATCGTCAGAAGAGTGTGCTCGTCGACCGTGTACTTGTGAAAAAAGTCCCGGACAACGCGGTACGTGATGGCCTGAAACGGCGGGAACATCCGACCAAGCAGGCCGCAGTCGTGCATCTCCGACAGCCGGGCGTACAGACCCGGGGCCGGCCTCAGGAACTTGAGCAGCGCCGCGCGTTCCTCCGACGTCGGGAAGAAGTTCTCGACTTCGAAATGACCGGCATGCTGGCGGATGCAGGCGAGCGTCGCATCCGACACAGGACAGTCGCCGTCGATCGCTCCCTGAAATGCCGCGAGCCACGTCTTAGGTTCGGCCGCAGCCCGATGGAGGTCGATGAAGCCGATGCCGTCGCTCGTGCGTCCCAGGTTCGGGCCGACCGGTACCGGAGCCGCCTTCCGCGTCCAGGCCAGCCCGCGCATGACCACGCGTGCGTGGCGGAAGTAGTCGCTCATCAGGCGCTCGACGCGCTGCTGTGGCAGCGTGCCCGGGTAGCCGAGCACGTCCGCCGCCTTCTCCTGAAGCGAATGGCCCAGCTGGTTGTGATTCCGTTTGCTCTCCAGGTGCAGGATGGATCTGACGCGCAGCAGAAAGTCCTCGGCGTCGTCGAGGCTTGCGGACTCTTCAGGGCCCCGGCGCAGCAGCGAAGGATCCGTGAGCGCGGCAATCCAGCGCATGGCGGTTAGATCGCGCAGCGCGCCTGGCGCCTCCTTGACGTCCGGCTCGAGCTGGTAGAGCGTGTCGTTGAACCTGGCGTGTCGGCTATCGATGAGGGTGTTCAGTGCCCCGATGACGTGAGCGTGAGTGCCGGCGTGATGAAACGCGTCCTCGAACCGGTCGAACAGCTCCCGGTCGCCGCCCACAAGGCGCGCGTCCACGAGGGCCATCAGGAACTCCGGGTTGTCGACTTCGAGCCGTCCGAACTCCTCGATCTCGCGAACCTGGTGGCCGACGACGAGGCCGAGATCCCACAACGGATGGAGGATCGCGCGCAACACTCGTTCTTCGGCGTCGCCGAGGTGGCCGCCGAAGAGCAGAAGCAGATCGATGTCCGAGTGAAGACACAACTGGCGTCGTCCATAGCCGCCGATCGCGACCACGGTCAGAGGCTGCTGGATTCTGGGTGCGGCGGCAATGAGCTGCCGGAGGATCCCGTCAAAACGATCCGAGAAGCGACCAAGCGCTGCGCGCCCACCCTGGCCGCGCAGGATCTCGTCGCACAGCCCACGCCGAGCCTCATCGAGAGCAGCAGCTGGGGAAAGAGCGGACTGGCTGAAAGAAGTCGCGTCAGCTCCTGCGGGTCCTATCGGGTCGGGCATGGGGCAGGGGTTCTCCGGTCAATCGCGTCGGCGACAGCCACGCGGTGCACAACATAACGTACACCGGGTGGCTGCCCCGCCCC
>Ga0137395_10000028_pt1 | contig 38518 bp, 31 predicted proteins | sample czobulk216metaG_FD_108283 | JGI IMG/M metagenome (GOLD analysis project Ga0137395, IMG submission 108283) | Vadose zone soil microbial communities from Angelo Coast Range Reserve, California, USA - czobulk2.16 metaG | ecosystem: Environmental > Terrestrial > Soil > Vadose zone | place: USA...
CCGAGTAAATGAAGGATTCGGGCAACGTGTGCATGTGCTTCTTGCGGCGCGCGAAAGCTCCGGCGGCGAGATCCTGCACTGCGCGGCGAACTTCCTGCGAAGACGCCGTCGCAGGCAGCGGCTTTCCAAAGGTGACTCGCACGGGGTAAGGAATCTGCCGCGGAAATTTCCAAAGAAATCGCCCGCCGGCAAAACTGAAGATCGAGCCCCACACGCCGTCCAGATTCACGGGAATGATGGGAACATCTACGCCTTTGATGATGCGCTCCATGCCGCGGCGGAAGGGCAGCATCTGGCCGATCCGCGTCATCTGCCCTTCCGGGAAGATGCAAACGATTTCGCCGTTTTTCAGTGCCTCGGTGGCCAGGCGCAACGAATGAATCATTTCGCGCGGCCCCTGGTCCGACGCGATGGGAATCACGCCCATGATCTTTGCGAATGGTTTGACCAGCGGGTGCTCGTAAGAACCCTTGAACATCAGAAACCGGATCGGACGATCGAGCGATGCAATCAGCAGTACCGCGTCGGCCATGGAAACGTGATTGGGGGTCAATAGCGCTCCACCACGCGCCGGCACGTTTTCCCGGCCTGCGACATCCAGACGGTACAACGTGTGCGTGGCGAACCACAGTATCAAGCGCAGCAACGAGTCCGGCAGCAGCCACAGCACATAGGCTGTTGCTCCGAGTGTCGCCATCGCCGACCAGAAGAAAATACCGGCCGGGCTGAGATGGGCAAAATGAGCGGCAGCGTAATACACACCGGAAGCGGCCCCTATGCCCACGAAAGAAAGCCAGTTCGCTGCGCCGATGACGACGCCCTTCTTGTCTTCCTCCGGCTGGTGCTGGATCAGAGCGCTGATCGGCACGATGAAAAATCCGCCGAAGAAGCCCAGTGCCGCCAGCAGCAACAACACGGCGCGGAACGACAAGTCCGGTATCGCCAGGCAGAGTCCGAGGAATGTCATGCCCAGTGAGCCGAGAGGAATTAATCCATACTCGATTTTTCCGCCCGAGAGATATCCCGCGGCAAAACTGCCCAGGCCGATTCCGATGGCCACAGCCGCCTGCAGGAAACCTCCCTGCGTCGAACGAATATGCAGCACGTCTTGCCCGTAGATAAATATGTTGAATTGCAGTAGCGCAGCGACGAAAAAGAAGTAGGTGTTGCCCAGCACCGCCAGCCACAGCGCGCGGTCGCTGCGAATCACTTTCATCGGCGACCAGACATCGATCAGTGAGGTGAGATGGAATCTCTTTGCAGGGTCCGCGGCGGGTACGCGGCTGATCCCAAAGCTCCAGGCCAAACCAACGATCGTAAAAGCGAGCAGCAGCGCCCCCGAATACACCTCGCGCTCGTCGAAAGCCTCGGCGAGAAAGGAACCGCTCACGCTCCCGACGATAATGGCAAGGAAAGTCCCGAGTTCAAGGACGCCGTTCCCCCACGAAAGCCTTTCTTGCGGAAGTAGCTCCGGCAGCAAGCCGTACTTGGACGGCCCGAAGAGCGCTCCTTGCGTGCAGACGAGAAAGATCGCCGCCAGCGCCAATTTCAGATTGGGTCCCACGAGGGCTGCTGTTGCGAACAGCATGACGCCTACTTCAAACACTTTCGTCCAGATGGTAACGGCACGTTTGCTGAACCGGTCCGCCAGATATCCGCCCGTCAGCGAAAACAGAATGAAAGGGGCAGCGAAGAGAACGCCGACAAGTAACTCAAGTTGATCGCGCTGCGCTTTGTCTTTTTCGACCGCAAGAATGAGGTAGATGACGAGAAATTTCAGCGCATTCTCGTTGAAGGCGCCTTGGAACTGCGCGGCGATGAGGCTCCAAAAGCCGAGCCGCCACTTTTTTTCCCGCACAGGGATGGAGAGGTTTTCGTCGGCCGGCATGCACGCTCACCCAAGCGTTGCGATTAGAACGTAAGCAATTCAATTAGTCTAGCAATCCTATTCGATCCAAAGGGCAGGACCTCCGCGCCCTGTGACGAAAACGGGACGCAGACAGGCCGAGCGCAACACACTCAAATTCGCGATACGATGGGCTCGCCAAAGGGGGCGGAATGGACGCGGAGCACGGAACTCGGACGGTTTTGATCACTGGAGCTACCGATGGATTGGGGAAAGCCGCGGCTCTTTTGCTGGCTGAGAATGGCTTCCGGGTATTCGCCGCGGGGCGCTCGGCGGAGAAGCGCGCGCAGCTCGAGACGCTGGCGAACGAAAATAAACTGCCGCTCGAAACTCTTGAAATGGACGTATGCGATGACGGTTCCGTGCAGCGGGCGGTCAACTTGGTCTATCAAAAAGCGGGCGCGATCGACGTGCTGATCAACAACGCGGGACTGGCGTACGTGGCGACCGTCGAAGACATGACCATGGAAGACTGGCGGCGGCAGTTCGAGACCAATTTCTTCGGCGTCGTGCGTGTAACCCAGGCGGTGCTCCCGAAAATGCGCGAGCGGCGCTCCGGCCGCATTATCATGATCAGCTCGGTCTCCGGACTCGTGACCCCGCCGACGCAAGGCGCCTATAGCGCCAGCAAGCACGCCATGGAAGGATTGAGCAACGCCTTGCGGCACGAATTGTATCCCTTCGGAGTCAAGACCGTCTTGATCGAGCCAGGATACATCGTGACGAATATCCAGCAGACCGCCGTGCAACTGGTGCAGCCGTACCAGGAGAAAATCCAGAATGGGCCGTACGCCAAAGTGTACGCCGGCTCCTGGTCAGGCGCGAAGCGCAGCCGCGCAAAATCGAAAACCACACCGGAAGATTGCGCGCAAGTAATTTTGAAAGCCATTCAAGCACCCGTGCCTCGGGCGCGCTATGGAGTAACTCCGCTGGCCACCACGCTCAAATGGGCGAAACGTCTCCTGCCGGACAGCGCCATTGACGCGATGATCCGCAGAAGGTACGGGATCGTGCGCGAAGGGTGAGCGCGTTCAGAGTTACAGGAATCAAGCGCAAGAGAAACCTGGCGGCTACGGATTCGAAACCTGGAAGGAAAGACTGTTTTCGCGCTGCTCCTGCCACATCTTGGACCACGCCTCATGAACCGGGCTTTCGGCGTAGTCGGCGGCGGCTTCGGCGCTCGTGAATTCGATGGCGTAGACGCCGCTGAAGTCCTTAATCTGATTGCGTCCGGTTTTCAGCCACACATTCTTGATGCCGGGAATTTTTCCAGCCATGTCCTTGATGCCGTTGATGGCTTTTTCACGGTCGTAATTCGAGACATTGTCTCTGAATTTGTACACGACCACGTGCAGCACCGTTTTCGGCTGGCCGAAGCGGTTCTGCACCGCAGCGCTGCGCGCGTGCAGCGAGCCTGCCGCTATTCCCGCAACGAATATCGCGGCGCCCAGGGCAATCTGCGAGGCGCGTTTCATGGCTGACGTCATCTCTTCCTCCACAATAGGAACCCTGCCAGTTTATGTAAGCCACGCAGGGCGAAGCAACCCGCAGTGACAATGGAACGCGGTCGCTCCCCAAATGGTTTGACGGAGCCGCCGCAGGGCCGTTACGCTCCCAAGTCAGATTCATCGAGGGCGGAATGGATTGGTCCGGCGGACAATCACAAGAGCAACAATCGGAATCCAAGGCGTTGCCTCCGCTGCCGCGCGTCTGGATTGGCTACTCATTGGGCGTCGCGACGATGATTGCGGAAATGATCGCGGTCACTCTGCATCCGGAACTTGCTAAAGAACCGCTGCTCATACCTCCTTTATATCTGTTTCTCGCCAATTTCATCAGTCTGATCTATTGGCTTGTTTGCGTTTATGAGTATCATGTCGTTCTCGCGCAAGCGACGGCCGGCGCATATCCGATTAAGCCGCTGCGTGCGGCGTGGTTTCATCTGATTCCCATCTATGGCTTGTACTGGGTTTTCAAGTGGCCGCGGGAACTAGCCCGATTTGTGAATAGCCGTCTGGAAGCGCCGCTGACGAGGCCCGATCGAACGGGGTTGGCGGTATTTACAGCCTTTGCCGTGTTTCTTGTGCTCGACCGCGGACTTGGCATGATTCTGCTGTTCTGGGCGGCATCGTATCTGTCGCGGTCCCTGCGCTATGCGCTGGCCCCGCGGCCGGCATCGCCCGGGGGGCAACCGCCTTTTTCGTGATCTTTCATTCCGAGGAGAGTAAATGCAGAGAGGGACACGCTGGGTCTTGTCATTTTGCTTAATCGCAAGCTGTGCGCCTATAGGACGAACTCAAGGTCAGGACCAAACGAAGCAGTTGGCGCACGACATCTTCAAGCAGCTGATTGAGATCAATACCACCGATTCCGTTGGCAACGTGACGACAGCGGCGGAAGCGATGGCCAAGCGTCTGCGCGACGGAGGCTTCGCCGAGGGCGATATCAAGGTAGCCGGGCCGAACGAACGGAAGAGAAATCTCGTCGCGCGTTTTCGCGGAAACGGAAAGCGTAAGCCCATCCTTTTCATCGGACACCTTGATGTGGTCGAAGCTCTCCGGGCGGACTGGACCACCGATCCCTTCGAATTCATCGAAAAAGACGGCTACTTCTACGGCCGTGGCACGGAAGACATGAAGGAAGGCGATGCCCTCCTGGTTACTAATTTCATTCGCTTGAAAAACGGAGGATATCTGCCGGACCGCGACCTGATTCTCGCGCTGACCGCTGATGAGGAGGGCGGCTCCTCCAACGGTGTGGACTGGCTCCTCCGGGAACATCGCGACTGGATCGATGCGGAGTACTGCATCAACCTGGACGGCGGTGAATTCGAAAAGGACAAAGGCAAACGGCTGCTCGCAGGCATTCAAGCTAGCGAAAAAGTTTATGTGGATTTTCAATTCGAATCGCTGAATCCCGGCGGGCATAGCTCGGTCCCCAGCCCGGACAACGCCATCTATCACTTAGCCGGCGCGCTGTCCCGGCTGCAATCGTTTTCATTCTCCGTAAATATCAACGAAATCACGCGGAGTTATTTCGAACGGAACGCGGCGCTGACGACGGGACAGGTTGCTGTGGACATGAAAGCCGTGGCCAGGCAACCGCCGGATCCCGCAGCAGTGCAACGGCTCTCGGCGGTGCCCTATTACAATTCGCTTTTGCACACCACGTGCGTCGCCACCATGCTTTCCGGCGGTCATGCGCCAAACGCGCTCCCGCAAACCGCGCGCGCCAATGTCAATTGCCGGATTTTTCCAGGAGAAGACCCCGAGGAAGTTCGCAAGGCGCTCGAGCGGCTTGCAAACGATCCGAAAGTCAAGGTCAGCATTATTCCGCAGCTTACTCCAGATGGAAAGGTGGTGCCCGTCGTGCCGGTGCCCCCTTCGCCGCTACTCCCTGAAGTAACGCAGGCCATGGAGAAAATTTTGAAGGTCACCTGGCCGGGCGTTCCTCTGGTCGCGACCATGTCCACCGGGGCCTCGGATGGGAAGTATATGCGCATCGCCGGCATCCCGACCTATGGCATCTCTTGCATGTTTTTTGACATCAATGACAATCGCGAACATGGAAAAGACGAGCGCGTCGGTGTGCAGGACTTTTACGACGGCGTAGACTTCAACTACAAGCTGATGAAAGAGCTCTCTTCGCCGCGCTGAGGAACACGCGCATGAAATAAATGGTGGCGGGCAAAGGAAAACGGCCCGGAGAAGAGGTCTTCCCCGGGCCGAACTATTCGCGACGGTTTGATTGGCTTACTACGGTTTGCCGGGTGCGGATGCGCCGGTTTTCGGATCGGCAGGCGCAGTGGCCGCGCTGGCCGCGATGGGTTTCGAGGTTTCGGCGCCGTAACGCATCAGGTATGGCATGAACGGGGTGACCTCGAACGGCATCTTCTCACGTTCCGCCACCGTGCCGACCGGCTTGCTCTTGATGAGCTCCAGCTTATCGTTCCAGGAATCTACCTTTACGCGTCCGCCGATCGGCAGCGCCGCGATCATCTGCGGGTTTTGCTTCTGATCGACAGGCGTCGTGGACTTGAGATCAGCCATGATCGGCACGCGGTCGCCGAGGTGCGGGCTAATCAGGTTCGGAATTTCCTTCCCGCGGCTCCCGAGCGCCGTGAGGAAAAGGCCTGCGTTGCCGAGCTGGTTCTTATAGGGCGAATTATTCAGGAGCTGGACCGCTTTCGTGTTGGCAGCCCTCTCCTCGTCGGGAGTCCGGGCAAATCCGAAATGGCGGAAAGTCTCTTTGTCGTCGATCAGCAATTGATCGAAGAAAGCATAACTGGAATCGATGCGGTGGCCGAGAATGGCGTGGCTGAGTTCGTGCGCGAGCATGGTTGCCAGGCTGGCCTCATCCGGCACAACGTCGATCAACCCGCGGCTCATCACGATCGTGTGGCCGACGGTGAAGGACTCGAGCGTAGAAGTCATCATCACCCGGCATCGGACATCGGGTTCAAGGTCGATGTTGTTGGTGACCTCGAGATTGTTGACCACCGTATCGAGGGCCTTGTCGACTTCGCCGCGCGGTGCGATCAGGCCGATGCGCTCCAGGCGATCGATCACATTATCTTCCGCCTGGCGGTCCCAGGAGCGCTGTGCCTGAATGGGGGAAAGATCGTTCGATGTCTTGGTATCGTCCTGCACCGGCGTCTCAACCAGGATCCTGCTTAATTCCTGTTCCTGGCTGGAGCGGCCGACGTTGTAACCCCACAGCCTTGTCTGTGCCTTGAAGTCCAGTTTCTTGGCCAGCGCGTAGTGTAGATCTTTTTCCTCGCTGTATATAAAGGAAGGCATCCACAGGCCCGGCTGCACATTGGTGCGCCAGCTATCGAAGTGAAAATACCAGCTAGAGTGCCCCGCGCCACCGTAGGCGCCGTTAAAGCGGACGATGTTGTAGTCCTGATCTTCGACCCACATGCGGCCAAGGAATCGGCCCTTGCCGGCCTTGTCCTGCGGCGAGACGTCGAACACCAGGCAACGCACTTCGCCGAGGAATTCGCGGCGCACGTAATCGAACTTGTAGTGCTGCTTATCGAAGCCATTCGTGTCGATAAAGATCATCTGCAGGAAGCCGTCCGGCAGGAATTGCATCGCGAAAGAAAAGAAGTTGCCGATGGCGCCGAAGATCTTCTTCCCCTTGCCGTTGGTGTCCGTCAAGGAAACCAGCGAGACGCCCTTCGAGAAGTCCGCGCGGCCCAGGAAATACTTGTCACCGGCGGGGGCGTAGCCAAGATCCTTATCGGGCTTCAGGTTCTGGATGTACGTCTCAACCAGCGGCGAAAACTGCTTGATCTGCTGGTTGGCCCGGTTTTCGTTGGTGATCACGCGGTCGATGACTTCTTCCATGGTCCGCGGTTTATCGGACGGCTTAGGCGCGTCCGTGGCGGCCATGGTCCCCCCACCGCTCAAGATCAGAACGAAAATAGTTGTTGCTACCTTACGCATTTTCTCTCTCCCCTCAGTAAGCCAAACGGAATTCAATTCGTACGCGAGCCGGGAAATCCACCGGCTGGCCTTCGCGTCTCGCTGGCTTGAACTTGATCTGCTGCGCGGCGCGAGTCGCTGCTTCATCGAGACCGTGGCCCAAACCACTTACCACTCGATTCACCTGGATGCTGCCGTTCGACAGGAATATCATATCGAGAACCACGTCACCTTCTATTTTCAGGCTGCGCCCTTCCGCGGTGTACTCCGGGCGAGGCTTCTCCAGGATGTCGACAGCCGTCGTGGCGCTTTCGGTCGGCGCTTTCTTCTTCGGCGCCTCCGCGACGGTCTGATCCGCGAAGCCGGAGGACTGCAGCGCGCCGCGCTTGGCGCTTGGTGGAGGATTCGCCGTACCGTTACCGAACCCCGTGCTCGCCACCGCGCCGCGTATTCCTTTATCACCGCCGGTGCCGTTGCCGTATCCAGGCCCACCCGGCAAAGCGGGCGAACCTAGACGATTGACGTTCGTGGCTTTGTTCGGATCACCCTTGCCAGCGACTCCGTTGGGATCGCCGAAGCCGCCGGTTTGCACTTTGTTCACCGGAGCCACTACCGTCGCAGGAGCCGCGCTGCCTGTTCCAAGATTGCCGACCTTCACATCTTCTTTCGGCCGCTTCGGCTGGCTCGTTGGCGTATCGATTTTCACCTGCTCGAAAACCGGATTGAGTTCCACGGGTTTCGCATCCAACGTCTTTACTTTGGGTGGTGCGACTTTTGCCGCGAGAAAAACGTGCGTCTGTTTGGGGTTCAGCTTCACCGGTTCAGGCTCTACCGGCTTTGGTTCCGGGGGCGCAACTTTGGCTTTCACCTTTGGCGGCGGTGGAGGCTCTGGCGGCGGTGGCGCAACCGGGATTTCCGTAACCGGCTGCATCAGCTCCGTAACGCGTAAATGTAATGCCGTTTGCATCCGCTCTGGGAAGAGCAGAGGAAGCATGAGCAAGAAGCCGAGAATCGCAAATTGTCCGGCGGCGCTCAGGCCAATGCGGTCCCAGCGTGGCTTGGAATCAGGTAGTAGGGCAAGTCGTGCTGCAATCGGTTTGGTGCCGATGGCCGCCTTCCACGCCAGGGGTTCGCCTGAACGGCGGCGGTTGGCCTCGAAACCGACGCCCATCGTGGTCTTGCGTGGTGGATCTGCAATCATGGTTGTCATCCGCGTGCCGCCTCGTGAAATTCCGGCCGCGGTACAAGGGCTATCTAGGAACCCCTAGTGCTCCCAAGTCCGCCAGCAAAATAGGAAGTGCTCTACCAGTACCAGAGTACTGACGAGGCTAGGGGAGCCCGAATAGGACTTTCGTACTAGCGTCGCGAAGTCGCTAATGCTTCCGCGAGCGCATCGTAGCGCACCCACTTCTAACCCGGCGAGGCAGTTTTCGTTGCGGGGGGGCGCGCAACACTCAAATAGGATACCCTAAACTCGCGTTGGGTTGCGTCCTCTTTTGCACGCGAGTTTCCTTCCGCGGGCTTATCCTTAAGTGCAGCAAGCGCAGCATTATACCCTGGGGCTGAGTTTCTTGGGATACAGTGAACACCTGAAAATAGACATGGCCAAAGATCCAGAAAGCTGGTCTGTTGACGCGAATACCGTGGACCCGGTGAAGCCGCTTGAGGTTCGCGCCGCCTTGCTCGAGTGGCTGTACGCGCAGGCCAACGCTGCACGCTGGGGACTCTCTCGTGGAGACTTTGCGGTTGCGCTGGAACGCGGCGCATCGAAACGCTTGGCGAGTGGAGCTCTTACTCCATCTAAACTCGAAGAATATCTCGGCGCGCTGCATCTCGAAGATCTGGCTCTAGCCACCGCCTGCGCCGCAGGAGGTGAGGCGGCTTGGGAGCATTTTTTCACTAAGTACCGCGCTTACCTGCGCGCGGCGGCGGCAGCGATTCTTCGCTGCAACGCGGGTTCCGCGGATGCCTGTGATCTCGCGGATTCCCTTTTTTCCGAGTTGTACGGTTTGGCCGGCGGCAAAGGCGCGGCACGTTCGCTCTTTCGTTACTTCCATGGGCGCAGTTCGCTAAAGACCTGGCTCCGCGCCGTTCTTGCTCAGCGGCACGTTGATTCCATCCGCGCGGGCCGCCGCTTCGAGGAGCTTGCCGAAGACCAAACTGGCGAAGGACTGCCGAGGACGCTGCTCGGACCGCAGGTGCAGCCCAGCGATCCGCATCGCGACCGCTACGTCGCTTCATTCACCCGGGCATTGCAAACGGCGCTCGAACGCCTCGAACCCCAGGAAAAGGAGAGGCTCCGCCTCTATTACGCCGAGGAAAAAACGCTTGCGGAGATCGGACGCCTGCTCGGGGAGCACGAATCCAGCGTTTCGCGTCATCTGGACCACGCGCGGCGCGATTTACGGCATGCCGTGGAGGATATTCTTCGCCACGGTATCGGATCGGCGAACGGGTCCGCGGTTCAGCCCGGACTGAGCGATGCGGAAATCGCTCTCTGTTTCGAATACTGCTCGGAGGACAACCCCATCGATTTGGAAAAATTGCTGCCGCGCTCAAAATCGCCGGGCCCCGCAGCCGGAAAGCGGACGCCTTGACCGCACGGTGCAAGAAAGCTGTGGAGTTTCGTTCTAAGGATGGAGAAGCTTATGGCGCCTGACGAACGCGATCGGAGTTTTGACAGAGCGCTTGCGCGCCATCTGCGCTCCGCGGCGCCTGCGGGCGAAGCTGCGGGATTGCCCGCAGTCCCCGCTTCGCAAGGAGGCTCTTGTCCGGACTCGGAAACACTGGCGGCTTATCACGAGCGGTCTTTGCTTCCGGAAGAATTGAATTCTTGGAAAGAACATATCGTGGGCTGCGCTAATTGCCAGAACATTCTCGCGCAACTCGAAGCCACGGACGAGATTTCACTGCCAGCCGCCGAGCGGGAGGAAATCGTTGCGAAGGGATCCGAGCCGGTGATCGCTGCCCGGAACGTCGAAGCCTTCCCCGCAGCGCCTGCATCCGGCCAAAGCCAGCGTGCCGCCGGAGCGGCGCCCCCCAAGAAGTCACGCCGGGCTCTTCTTTTGAGAGGTGCGCGCTGGCAGTGGCTCGCTCCCGCGGGAGCAATCGCCGCCGGCTTACTTGTTTGGATCGCGCTGCACGAAAACCAGCCCTTGCCTCTCCCAAGTCTGAAGCAAGTCCAGGTGGCGACGAACCAGGCGCCCCCTCCACCGCCACCGTCGGTTTCGACAACGGTGCCAGAGGTCTCTCCATCGGCGAAGGCCGCCCTCAAGAAGCCTCAATCCGCAGCCGATGAATTTCCCAGTGCGAACACACGCGGCGCGCCGGCTGCCGTGAAATCGGATGGGAAGCAGGAATACCTGGCACGGGTTTCGCCTTCGCAACCGCTGGCCGACAAAGAGAGCTCTTTGCGAAAAGACGCAGAGCGCCGCGCCTCCGTTGATTTGCTTCGTTCCCAAGAAAAGTTGGATCGCGACGCCAAAACTGTGACCGACGCCATACAAGAAAACTCTGAAGTGCAATTACAAACACAAGCCGCGAATGTTCAATTGCAGAATCAATCCAACACCAACGCTCCGAAGGTACCGGGTCCCGCTCCGCTCGGCCAAATGGAAACGAAGAAAATGAAGGCTGCATCTGCCGCACCGGCGGCCCCTCCTTCACAGCCAGCGGCAGTTGGCGGCGTTGCATCCAGCTATAACAGCTCCGCTTCCTTGGAAGTCGCACGGGAGATTTTCAATCCGCGTTTGATCTCCCCGCCGGGCTCAAACTTCATTTGGCGCGCCGGCCGGAGCGGTTTCATCGAGCTCTCCAAGGATGGCGGATCCTCCTGGTCCCTCCAGAGCAGCGGCGTGCTCGCCGATTTGCTGACCGGTTCCGCGCCCTCGGACAAAGTCTGCTGGATCGTGGGCCGCGTCGGAGCCATTCTTCTGACCACCGATGGCGGCGCCCATTGGACGTTGATTTCTTCTCCGCTGTCGGAGGATATTGGCGGGATTCGCGCCACCGATGAGCGGCACGCCACGATTTGGAACGCCCGCAATACCAAAAATTTCGAGACCAGCGACGGTGGTCTGACCTGGAAGCCCGTCCCGAATCCATGATGCGCAGGGCCCCAGCCCGAACCATCCACTGCAAGAAATTCCCCGCGAATCGTTCTAAGAGAGAAGGCAAATCCAGGTCGAGGTGAAAGTGATGAAGATCCCCGCGAGTAAGTCTAAAATTCGAGCGTTGTGGATAATCCCTGCCGCTGTGATTGTCGCCGCCGGCGCCACAATTATTTATCCTGAGGCCCGCGCCAACAAGGTCTATGCCTCACAAGAGAAGGAGGCCGCCCGCGCCACCGCCGGCGATCAATCCACGAGCCTGAGCGATCAGACCGATCTAAACGTCACCGTTTACAACTCCAACATCGCTCTCGTGCGCGATGTTCGGCAACTCACGCTCCCCAGCGGCACGTTTCGTCTGAAATTCATGGATATCGCCGCCACCGTCAATCCCGCGACGGTTCATTTCCGTTCGCTGAACGATCCGGAAAAACTCGGCGTCATCGAACAGAACTACGAATACGACCTCCTCGAGCCCGCGAAACTCCTGCACAAGTACGTCGGCAAGGAAGTCACGCTGGTGCGCTCGTATCAAGAGAACAATTCGACGAAACGCGAAGAGATCAAAGCGACCCTGCTTTCCGATAACAACGGCCCCGTCTGGAAGATCGGCAACGACATCGTGACCGGAATGTTTGCCGAGAGTTATCGCTTCCCCGAAGTCCCCGCGAATCTTTACGACCGTCCGACGCTGTTAATGTCTCTCGAAAACTCCGGCGCGAGAAAACAGCAGATCGAAGCGTCCTATCTCGCGGGCAATTTGTCCTGGAATGCCGATTACGTTCTTACTGTCGCCCGCGACGACAAGAATGCGGACCTGGATGGCTGGGTCACCGTCGTCAACAACAGCGGCACTGCATTTCATAATGCTCGCCTGCAGCTCGTGGCTGGAGAACTTAATCGGATTCAGAATGCTAATATCCAGACTGGAGTGGCACTCGAAACGAAAGCCATGCGCGCCGCCGCGCCGCAATTCCAGCAGGAAGCGTTCAGCGAATACCATCTCTACTCCCTCGGCCGCAAGACTTCCGTCGAGGACAAAGAAACCAAGCAGATCAGCCTTCTCCAGGGCTCCGGCGTTCCCGTCGAAAAAATTCTCATGGTCAACGGCCAAAACTACTACTACCACAATCAGCAGACTCCCGGCGCGCCGCTGAAAGATCCCGTCATGGTCTATTACAAATTCAGAAATGAAGAGAAAAACGGCCTGGGCATCCCGCTTCCCGCCGGCAATGTCCGCGTTTATCAGAAGGACTCAAAAGGCGGCATTCTCTTCGCCGGTGAAGACCGCATCGATCACACCCCTAAGGACGAAGACGTGAACATCCACATCGGCAACGCTTTCGACGTCGTCGCCGAGCACAAGCAGACCGACTACAAGCGCATCGACACACACACCTGGGAAATGGAATTTGAAGTCACCCTGCGCAACCACAAGGACTCCGCCGTCACCGTCCAGGTGAACGAACCCATCGGCGGCGATTGGGAGATGCTTTCTTCCACCTACAAGTACAAGAAGACGGCGGCCTTCGCGGCGCAGTTCATCGTGCCCGTCACGAAGGATGGCGCGTTAGTCCTGAGATACCGCATCCGCGCCCGCTGGTAGCCCCTCGGCTCACGGGGAAGGCTCTCCCCGGTCGGTCAGAGCGGATGTGGTATAATGCTTCCAGGTCCAGCTACGACCTGGTTCAAGAAGCGGCAGCCTCGGCTGCCGCTTTTTTTTGGAGTGCGGCAGCTTGCTGGGGCTTTTCCGTCCGTCGTCGTCGCCACGCAAGGCATCCTTAGCCCCGGCCTAGCGCAAGAGAAATGCGCGATTCCGTTCCCGTAGTTATCTCAACTTCTAAGCCCTTTAGATGCAACACTTACAAAAAACAAGGGGTAGCCTACCTTCCGTCTCCTTCGCGGCTCTCTGCCACAAAGATCATCTCCGGTGATTCATCCCGGATCGGCGTCCGGTCAAAATTCCCATATAGCGCCGAAACGCGGAACCCGCATCGCGCGAGGAGATGTTCGATCTCATAGCGGAAGAAATACCGCAACGTCCAAGCGAACACGAGTCTCTCCTGACGCCCGTCCGTATGCTTGATGGAAAAAATCATCTCCACGTCGTTGCGTTGCTCCGCGCGATGGAACGCGACCACCCGCTCGGAGATCCGCACCTGCCGGCCGTCGGCGGTTTTGTATTCCGTCACCAGCATCTCGCGCAGGTGCACGGGATCGTGCATGCGTTCGGCATCCGTCTGGAACACATCCAGGATCAGCCGCCCGCCCGGCGCGAGATGTTTGCGAACGCAGTCCAGACAATCCACTTGTTGCCGCACTTCCAGCAGGTGCTGAAATGGCCGGAAGGGAATGATAACCAGCCGGAATTTTTCGCCGAGATCGAACCGTGCCATGTCCCCCTGTATGAGGTGAAGGCGTTCGCGCGCCTCCACGCGGAGCGCGGCGCGTTTTTTCACGGCGTGCTCCAGCATGCGCCCGGAGAGATCAAGCCCGGTGATCCGCTTTCCCGCCTCCGACAGTGCTATCGTGATGCGCCCCGTGCCGCAACCCAGCTCCAGTACGGGATCGCCGAACTCGCGCACGGCGTCGCGATAGAAAGCCACGTCCTGTAACCGCCGGCCCACGACCGGCGATTCGTCGTAATAATCCGCGATGAAGGAATCGTATAACTCTGACGCCATGAAAATTCTCCGGCTAACTGCTAACTCGCTATGGAGACGAGGCCGCTTCTCCCCTTGCTCCTTTACTTCCTCTGTGTCCTTTATCTGCTTTGCCTCATTCCACTACCGCGTCCGCCTCGATCTCCACCAGCATTTCCGGCGCGATCAACTTGCTCACTTCCACCATGCTCGTCGCCGGCCGGATCTCCCCGAAAAACTCACCGTGCGCCCGGCCAACCTTTTCCCATTCGGCGATGTTGGTCACATAGATGCGCGTCCGCACAACGTCTTTGAGGCTCGCGCCTGCTTTGACCAGCGCTGCCTCGATGTTCTTGATCGTTTGCACCGTTTGCGCGCGCAAATCGCCCGCGCCGACGATCTTTCCGTCCGGTCCCGTCGCCGTAGTTCCCGACACGGTGATGGCATTGCCGATTCTTACCGCCCGCGAATAGCCCACGATCGGCTCCCACGGCGCACCGCTCGAAATATTCTGACGCATCATCTTGGTCTCCCCTTCTTCGAAATCATAGAAAGAATAATCTACTCTCTTCTTGCTTGGACGTAAGAAAATGTCTGGCGCCCGCTAAGTAGGGGAACTCCTTGGGATGATGCTAAACTATTTGCAACTCGGCGGAGAAACCGAGACGACTGATGAAGTGCAATAACATCCTGGAAGCGGTTGGTCACACACCGCTGGTGCGCCTGAACCGCATCAATCAGGGCCTGAAGCCGCAAATCTACGTCAAAGCGGAATTCACCAATCCGGGCGGCTCCGTGAAAGATCGCATCGGCATCAGCATGATCGACGAAGCCGAGAAAAAAGGCCTTTTGAAGCCCGGCGGCACGATCATTGAAGGCACTTCGGGCAATACCGGCATGGGGCTGGCGCTTGTCGCGGCGGTTCGCGGATACAAGTGCGTCTTCACGACCACCGACAAGCAATCCAAAGAAAAAGTCGATCTCCTGAAAGCGCTTGGCGCCGAAGTCATCGTCTGCCCCACCGCCGTCGAGCCGGAAGATCCGCGCAGCTACTATTCAGTGGCGAAAAAACTCGCCCGCGAGATTCCCAATTCTTACTACCCGAATCAGTACGACAATCCCAGCAATCCGGAAGCGCATTACCGCACCACGGGTCCCGAGATTTGGGAAGACAGCGAAGGAAAGATCACGCACTTCGTTTGCGGCATAGGCACCGGCGGCACCGTCAGCGGCGTGGGAAAATACCTGAAGGAAAAAAATCCCAGCGTCAAAATTGTCGGGGTGGATCCCTTCGGCTCGCTCTACTACGATTTCGTCAAGACCGGACAAACCATCAAAGCCAAGACCTACGTTGTGGAAGGCATCGGCGAGGATTTCTTCCCGACGACCATGAATCTGAAAATCCTGGACGACATCCTTCAAGTTAATGACGAGGAATGTTTCGTCGTGGCGCGCCGCCTGGCGAAGCTGGAAGGCCTCTTCACCGGCGGCTCCGGCGGCGGTTGCATTTCCGGCACATTACGCCTCGCCAAGGATTTGGGACCGAATGATTTCGTCGTCGCCCTGCTGCCGGACACCGGCACGCGCTATCTCAGCAAGGTTTATAATGACCTGTGGATGCACGAGCGCGGCTACGTTGACGCGGCTACCGCCATCACCGCCGCGGAAGTCATCAGCGCCAAGCACGCCGCCGGCAAGGTGCGCGAACTCGTCATCGCGCGGCCCTACCAGACTGTTTTCCACGCCCTGAAGACCATGCAGGAACAGGACATTTCGCAGATTCCTGTATTTGAGGAAAGTGTTCCCATCGGCACGATCTACGAGGACCAGATCCTCAACCTCGCGTTGCAGGGCAAGGATCTTCGTAAGCTCGTCGTTCGCGAGGTGATGAGCAAGCCTCTGCCGCAGGTGCCCAGGACCGCACCCGTCGAGCGCGTCACGCACATCCTCAGTCATGAGAATCCCGCGGTTTTTGTCGAGATGGGCAACGGACACTTCGAAATCCTCACCAAGTACGATTTGATGAGCACCGTCGCCAGCCTCATGGAACAAAAACGCTGAGCGCATTTCCCGCGCAAAATTTTCAGCAGACAGGAAACACGAACTGTGAAGATTCTTGATTTCAACGAGCGGCTGAAAGACTCGATTCTTATCGCCGATGGCGCGATGGGCTCGATGCTCCACGATGCCGTGGGCACGCAGCGCTGTTTCGATGAATTGAATTCTACCGAGCCGGAAGCGGTATTCCGCGTCCACCAGGCTTACATCGAAGCGGGCGCGCAGATCATCGAAACCAACACCTTCGGCGCGAATCGTTTCAAGCTCGAGCCTCTCGGCCTTGGGGAAGAAGTCCAGCGCCTCAACAGCCGCGGCGTGAAAATCGCCCGCGAAGCGCGCGAATCGGCCGCTCGCGAAGTCCTCATTGCCGGTTCCATCGGCCCGTTGGGCATCGGCGTGCAATCGCGCCATCCGGCTCCGGAAGAGATTCTGGACATTTTTCACGAGCAAGCTCTCGCTCTCGAAGAGCGCGGCGTGGACTTCTACATCCTCGAAACGTTTTCTTATATCGAAGAATTGCTCCTCGCCATCGACGCGATTCGCTCGTTTTCCGGATTGCCCATCGTGGCGCAGCTTACCTACGCGGAAGAAGGCACGACCTACGGCGATGTCCGCCCCGCGGATGCCGCGGCGCAGTTGAAAAACAAGAATGTTCAAGTGATCGGCGCGAATTGCACGCTTGGCCCACAAGCGCTTCTGCCGATTCTGCAGGAACTTGCCGCTGTGGACGATCTCCGTGTCAGCGGCATGCCCAACGCCGGCTTCCCCAAACGCGAGGGCGACCGCATCGTCTATCCGAAATCCTCTCCGGAATATTTCGCGCTCTTTGCGCGCGAAGCGGCGGCGCTCGGCGTGCGCCTTCTCGGCGGCTGCTGTGGCACCACGCCGGCGCACATCCGCGCCATGGCTGAAGCGGTCAAGTCGCTTCGCCCCGCGAAATCGCACGCGGCCGGACATGCGGCTGAAGTCATTTCAAAGCCCGCGCCAGTCACGCAGCGCATTCCCGAAAGCAATTTCTGGAAAAAGCTTCAGAGAAAAGAATTCACCGTCTGCGTGGAAATCGACCCGCCCAAGGGGCTTTCTCTCGACCGCATCTTCGAGCAGGTCGAAAAAGTTATGGCGTCCAAAAAAGTGGATGCCATTGACATCAACAGCGGGGCCATGGCGCGCGTGGGCATGGACGCGCTGATCGTCGCGAGCGCCCTCGAAGCTCGAGGCATTGAAACCGTTCCGCACCTCACGACGCGCGACCAGAACATCATCGGCCTGCAGGCCGCGCTGCTCGGCGCGTGGACCGTCGGCGGCGTGCGCAACGTTCTCGCCATCACCGGCGATCCTCCGTCCGTCGGCGACTACCCGGAAACCAGCGGCGTCTACGAAGTCGACTCCGTCGGCCTCGTCAAAGTTCTGCATCGGCTAAATCAGGGCACCGACTGGGCGGGAAAAACCCTCGGCGGCGCCACGAATTTTGCTATCGGCGTGGCTGTGAATCCCGTCGCCGACGATCTCGACAATGAAATCGACCGCTTTCACGCCAAGGTCGAAGCCGGCGCGCACTTCGCGATGACTCAGCCGCTCTTCGACCCCGAACACTGGCACGCTTTCCTGAAGAAACTTGGCGGCAAGCCGGCGATTCCGGTGCTGATCGGTGTCTGGCCGCTCAACAGCTACAAGCAAGCGCTTCGCTTGAACAATGAAGTCCCTGGCATCGTCATTCCCGAAGCCCTTCTGAAGTCGATGGAAACCGCCGGGGCCGCCGCCCGCGACCGCGGATTCGAAGTTGCCCGCAAAATGCTCGCGTGGGCCCGCACCGAACTCGCCGGCGCATATCTCATTCCGCCTTTCAAACGCTACGAAGAAATCCTCGAAATCCTTTAATGCAGAATCTTATGAAACGAAAAACGAACAAAATGTGTGGGTCCAAAAAACACGACAAGTCTTTTCCTGTTGTGTTTGCAAGAAGTCGATTCATCCACGGTCGGAGCCTTGTTGTTCGGTTTTTATCAACCGCGGAGTTCCTGGTTGGAAGCAAAGGCCTACTTTCGACCAAGAAATTTGGGCGCACGGCGTGTGCCTCAAGAGGCTAATTCCGATAACTGAATATAGCTTTCCGGAATTGGATCTGTCCCCTCGCAAATGCAAGAATTGAAATCGCTCACTGGCGGGGAAACGCAAAGCTTCGTTTTCGCAAGATTCAGGTGGGTCCGGCGGTAGGAACCGCGCCGTGGCGCAGCGCACTGCGCAGTAGCGGCAAAAGAATCGCGTAGACCAGTCCGACAAAGACGGGCGCGATCACGGTCCACACGACGATGGCGTGCCAAATCGTGGTCCACAACAACCTAATGGCGATCCACGCGCCAGCGTGAAACAAGCCGTAAATCTGCGGCGCGGAAATCGGAAAATGGGGCACGCGAAAAAGTTTTTCGCCACACCGGAAAAAAGGCACGAGCAAGACGATCTGCGCCGGATAAACGAAATAGTTTGCAAGTTGAATGGCGGGCAGATTCAGCCGCAGGACAATCGCGGCAATCGCGCACAGCGCCGTGGACCAGCCCAGCGCTGGGAACACTCCCAAGGCCGCGCCGAGCGCCACGCTCAGAGCGATTTTCTCGGGCGTTATTCCTTGCCGCAGCAGATTAAGAATCGGCCTGACCAGCCGTCGTTTGAAATATCCTTCCTCCATGACCGGTCCAGTTTAGCTAAGGATTTTGCTTCGCAGGAGCCACCGCGCTCGTGTGGTCGTGAATGATTTTCCATCCGTCCGGGAAGCGTTGCCACACCAATGTAAACACTCCGCCGACGTCATCTTTTTCCCGCTTCAAGTGCCACCGCCCCAGAACCAGCGCCGCGTCCAGGCCCAAAAACCGAAACTCCAATTCCGAAAAATCCAGCTGTCCCATCGCCCCCCTGTCGGGATAGTTCTTCTTGTATCGCGCCAGCACGCCATCCCAGCCACGCGCCACCCCGCTGCTCCCGGAAAACGTCAGTTCCGGCGAATGCCAATATCCCACCAGAAAGGTGTCCACATCGCCGCGGTTCCACGCGGCCTGTTGCCCGCTAAGGACGGCGCTGATGGCCTCCCGGTCAGCCTTGCGCTCATCGGCGGGCTTGGGAGACGCCGGTCTCTGCGCGACGAGGAAGACACCCGTTGCCAGTGCCACTGCCACCCATAGGCAAGGACGAATCGTTCGCATGACCGCTCCTTTGTAAATCTTTGTAAACCCCTATGTACACGGAGGATAGGCGACGGGCCGCCTCCGAGACAAGCGTGCTCCCCCATGCCTTCTTCCTCGCGTAAGCCAAATCATTCCAACGGTTTACATCCGATAGTTTAAGCCACTGGTACTTCGGGGCTATTGATAGCTATTTTCCTGACTGACAGAATCCCTTTAGAGGTTGAGGAATGTTTAGCGCCATGCTACTCGCGATCTCAATCGTGGCCCTGTCTCAGTTCGCCCTTTACTATTGGCGGGCGGTTCTGGCGGGCGTTGCAGCCCAACCGGTTTCTGACCGGGTGCTACTTGCTGCCCAGGTAGAGAATGGCCGCCTTACGCCTCGGGATTTCCAGACTTTGGCTGGCTTGCATAATTTGACCCCCGATCTCTATCCAAATCGCAGCGGTTTGGGTTTGGTACGAATCTATTACCGGGCTATCGAAGGCCTCGATGCCTTCCTTGCCAAGAAGATTCCCAGTTTCTCCGCCTGGAGCGAGCGTGAGCGCATCGCGTGCACCCGCTACGCCGCAGTTCAGGTCGATCGCCGTCTTCAGGCCAATCTCGACCTCGTAGCCTCACTTGGCTCCTGCTGATTCTCTCGCCGCCAAGCCTCTTAATGGTCTCTAGTACGCCCAGCGCAGCAGCACGCCTCCGGTTGTGTACCCCGCGCCCACGGTGACGATCAGCACCAGGTCGCCTTTGTGCAGGCGCCGCTGTTCCACAGCATCGCGTAGCCCCAGCGGAATCGTCGCGGCAGTCGTGTTCCCATACCGATCGATATTCACCATCACCTTGGAATCGTCGACGCCCAGCCGCTCCTGCGTCGCGCGAATGATGCGCAGATTTGCCTGGTGCGGCACCAGCAGTTGCAGGTCGTCTTTTGTAAAGCCATTTCTTTCAAGCAGATGCGTCGCCATTTCCGTCATGCGCCGCACTGCGTATTTGAAAACCTGCGACCCTTCCTGGTGGACATAGTGCAGACGCTTCTCGACCGTTTCCTGGCTCGAGGGATGGAGCGAACCCCCGCCCGGCATATAGAGGAATGCTCCCCCTGAGCCATCCACATCGTGCTCGAAATCGAGGATCCCTTCGTTCGAACCCGCAGCCTCAATCAGCGCCGCTCCCGCGCCATCGCCGAACAGCACGCACGTCGCGCGATCCTTATAGTCCAGAACGGAAGTCATGGTATCACTTCCGATTGCCAGCACTTTCTTATGGGTGCCCGCGCCGACGAACTGCGCGCCCACGGTCAGCGCGTAAGCAAAGCCGGAGCACGCGGCGGACAGGTCAAAGCCCCACGCCTTCTTCGCGCCAATGCGCTCCTGCACCAGGCAGGCGGTGGCGGGAAAAAACATGTCCGGGGTAACACTGGCGAGCACGATCAGGTCAATCTCCGCGGGATCCGTCTTGGTTTGCGCCAGCACCGCCCTTGCGGCTTCCGTCGCCATATGCGAGGTGGCTGTGCCCTTCTCCACGACGTGGCGTTCCCGGATGCCGGTGCGCGTGACGATCCATTCGTCGTTGGTCTCGACAATTTTCTCCAGATCCGCGTTGGTCATCACCTTGGGCGGAACGTACCCGGCTACACCCGTGATTTTTGCCGCGAGGCGGTGGGACATGACTCTCCTTGCTAGATATTTCCCTGACTAAAAGAATCTGAATTTTATGCGATAGCGCCGTGGGGATACAAGGCACAGTCCGATTCGAATCAGAAACACAGGAGGTAACTCAATTTGACGAAGAGCAGCGCGCAGGGTCTATCTAGGATGTCTTTACGTGACCTTTACCATACGACGGCGTCGAAATGCTCAAGATAGCCTATTCTGGCGGCCAGGAGGCCGGCGGGAGAATTTCATAGCGCCACGAAAGCGTGGCGGTTTTCCGCAGCATGGCTGCAACGGAGCAATATTTGTCCTCGCTGAGCTGGATGGCGTGCTTTACGGCCGCGTCGTCCAGCTGTCCACGAAGACGATAGAGTATTTCCAGCTTGGTCCAGACCGTAGGCGGTTCTGCCGCACGTTCCCCCGAGCAAATCACTTCCAGTGATTCGAACCTCTGCCGCTTCTTTTCCAGGATGATTACAATGTCGGTGGCGGTGCAAGCCCCTAGCGCCAGCAGCACCAGCTCCATTGGGCCGGGCGCCTTGTTCGACTCACGGTCGGAATCGACGGTCATCGCGTGTCCGGACGGGCTCGTCGCCACGAATTTCTGTTCGCCAATCCACTTCACGGATCCAGTCTGCATGCGGCCTCCCTGCAGGAAGCATAGCAGGACGTGGAATTTGAAACGAGCCAGGCAGATTCCAATTGGCGTTCGAATCGTTTTTTGGTTTAAATGGCGTGGCCCGGCTTGTACTCTCAACGGCGGGGAGAGGAGAGAACAAATGCAAATCCCAATCTCAAAGGCAAGGCGGCGGCTCGCGATGGCGGTGCTTGGGCTGGCAGCGCTTCTTTGGTCGTCAACCACCGGAGCTGCAGCGAGGCAGGGCGGTACAGCCGCCGAAGGAAAAGATCAACCTTACGTGATCGAGTACTACTACAAAACCAAATGGGGCCATGCCGAAGAATTCCTGGCGCTCTTCAAGAAGAACCATTACGCGGTTCTGAAAAAAGAGATCGAGCTGGGCCGTATGCTAAAGGTCAGCATGGCTGTTCCGCGCTATCACACCACGGAAGACGGCCGTTGGGATTACCGGGTAACCATCGTCTTCAAGAACGCGGCGATTGCCAACGATAATTTTGACAGCGCGGCGCTGATCAAGCAGCTCTATCCCGATCAGGAGACGTACAAGAAGGAAGAACAACGCCGCTTCGAAATCCTGGAGGCTCACTGGGATCTGCCGATCAAGGATTTGGACTTGGATGCCCGTTGAGGAATCGTTCTCGAGCCACCTGTATAGCTTGATCAGCGTGGAGAAAAGGTGGCAGTCCCGGAAAAACCAGAGCTCAGGAGTTACGCGGGCCGCTGGTCGCGGCAACTTCAATGATCGGGTTAGGCAGCGCCCGCATGGTGCGGACGAAAAGTTCCACAATGGCTCCGTCAAATTGCGCGTTCGCGCAACGCTCTAGCTCGGCGAGCGCGTCTGTCGCACTCCGGGCCTTCTTGTACGTGCGGTCGCTGGTGATCGTATCGTAGGCATCGGCGACCGCGATGATGCGAGCCCCCAGCGGAATTTGTTCCCCGGTCAAAGCCTCCGGATAGCCCGAACCGTCGAAGAATTCGTGGTGATGCAGCACCATTTCGCGGATGCCCGCGAGCGGCGTCAGCGGATCGAGGATCTTCGCGCCAAAATTCACGTGCGCTTTCATCGTCTCCCACTCTTCGGGGTTGAGCGGGCCGTTCTTGTTCAGAATACTTTCCGGGACACCAACCTTGCCGATGTCGTGGAGCACGGCGCCCAAACGAACCTCTTCGACTTCGGCGTCTTTCATCCCCATCGCTTCCGCGATCAGAGCCGCATACGCGGAGACTTTCTGCGAGTGGCCTTGTGTGTAATGATCCTTGGCATCGATCGCGAAAGCCAGCGAAGTGACCGTATCCAGCACCGCCTGCGGCAGTGCTTGCACACCCCGCTCCGGAGCCGCAGCCAGCTTGCCGTTATTCGGTTCGGTCGCCGCGAGCGATTCCGTGAATTGCCGCAGGCGCTGGTAGATCTCTTCAAACGCCTCTGGACCCGTCGAGAATAGCCGCTTGAGTGTCACACCGAGATACGCTTCGAGGACGTCACGCTTCCATTTCTTCGCTTCGTTGGGATCGAAGTGATCGGCGGTCGAGACGGCGTTGCCGCCCTGATGTTTCGAAAGATACATCGAAGCGTCGGCCACCTGGATAAGCTCTTGCGGCGACGAGCCGTGGAGTGGATAGCAGGCGATGCCGAAGCTGGCGCTGATGTTTTTCTCGCGCAGCAAGGGATCGGCGGATACCCAGCCGCGCAGCTTGCTGGCCAGTTGCCGGGCATGCTCCATATTGGTTTCCGGCATCAGAATGACGAACTCGTCTCCGCCGTAGCGAGCCACAACGTCGGAGCGCCGGCAATTGGTCTCCAGAATCTGCCCGACGCGCTGGAGAACGAGGTCGCCCTCGAGGTGCCCGTAGAAATCGTTCACAAATTTGAAGCGGTCGAGGTCCATGAGCACCAGCGCAAACGCGCGGCCGGCTCGAGTGGACCGCTTCCATTCGGCGGACAATGCTTCCATAAAAAACCGATGGGTCTTCACGCCCGTGAGTCCGTCGGTGATCGCCTGTTCTTGCGCCTTTTGGAAAGAAAGCGCGTTGTGCAGCGCGCCGGCGATGAGGTCGGCCAGCGTGCGCAGCAGGAGAACTTCTTCCTCGGAGAAGTCCACCGGTACGGAGGACTCGATGTACAAAATGCCGTGGAGCTGTTCGGCATAAAAAACCGGCAAGGCAATGGCCGCCACGGAATCCGGTAGTAGCGGTTTCATCGCTCCATCGGTCGGAGTGGCGGCGCGGTATGCCGCCATGTGGCCATTGCGCGCGACGTGGCCGATCAGGCCTGCGCCAAGAGAAATACGCTGCCCCAGGGTCCCGCGGCGTTTACCTGCTTCGGCTTGGATCACCACTTCCCGTGTCGCGTAGTCCAGCACGCCGATGCCGATGTGATCGTAGGTCAGGCCGGCTTCGAGCTGTTCGGTGATTTTGGCGAGCATCTCGTCCGGATTGAGCGTGGCGATGGCGTTCCGCGAAATCGTGTTCAACAGCGAGAGGTGCCGCGCCTTGGTGCGCTCTTCGCTGAACAAGCGGGCGTTTTCAATCGCGATACTCGCTTCGCTTGCAAGGACCCGCAGAAGTTCCAGGTGTCCTTCGTCAAACACGCGCTCGTGATCGGAGTACACCGCCATCGCACCGATGGCGTGATCGTAGGCCACCAGCGGTACGCCGCAGAAGCACCCTTTTGTGCGCAGAGGCTCGACGCCCAGTTTTTTCATCTCCCCGACGTAATTGTCGCGAATGAGCACCGGCTGCCGCGTTCGAATGATGTACTCGGTGATGTGGTTCCCGGCAGGACGTGCGCGCTTCGGCATGCGCGCGCCATCCACGATCTCGAGATCGAATTGAATTTCGTCGCGCAGCGCATCCAGTTCCGCGATGTAGAAGTTCTCCACGTCGAAGAGCCGCCGCAGCTCCTCCCACACTTTTCTGGTCAGGTCTTCCTTGTTCAGCGTCGAGCTGAGCGCGCGGCCGATTTCGTTCAATACGTGAAGCTCTTCGGACCGCCGCGAAGTCTGCTGAATCAAGTAGCTGTTTTCAACCGCCATGCCGATCTGGTGCCCCAGCGCCAACAGCAGCCGCAGCTCCGCGGCTGTGAAACGCCGGCTGTCCGGGGTCCCGAGAAGGAGCACGCCGAAGGCTTGCTCCTTGGCCTGAAGGCTGATGGCCACCACGCTGCGAAGCCCGTGCGCCAGCGCCAGCTGGCGGAATCGGCGGATGGACTGTTCCTTCTCGAGGGCCGAGAGGGAGTCGTCGCGAAGGTCGCGAAATCCCAGCAGGCCGCCCAAGCGCGCCACCAGGCTGACGAGATAGTCGTCCAGATTTTCGTCCTGAGCGACGCGGCAGAACTCCTCGCTCAAGCCCACGGCAACGACGGAAGTGGGGCCCTGCGGGTCACCGTGGTGCAGAAAGAGCGCGCCGGCCGGCAGCCGCACAACGCCCAGCACGCGGTCCAAGGCCTGCGACAGCATGCGCTGAATCTCGCCGCCCACAAAGCTGGAGGTCGCCAAATTGAGATTCGAAAGCGCCAGCATGTTGCGTTCGATGCGGCGTTTTTCTTCTTCGTAGAGCGCCATGACCATAAGCATGGACACGAACGCGCACGGAGCAGCGGCAACCACACTGATGCCAGCACCCTGGAGTTCCGGTGTCGCGCCCAGGATATGGAGTGCGATCCACAGAGCTCCCCAGCAAGCGAAGGAAACGCCCAGCAGTCTGTCGGCGAGCGTTTCCTGCCGACGGCTTTCCTGCCAGAACACCACCGCGACCGCGATGTACAGCAGAGAACCGGGGATGATCGCGGAAATGGAAAACACGTTGGCGGCATTGGCTGCCGCCCACAATCCGAAGAGGACGCCAACCGCCAGCCCGGGAATTTTCCAGGCCTTGCGCTGCGAGTATAGCTGCGCTCCTAGAAAAAAGAGCACGCCGGAGAGCGCGAAAAGCCAATGATTCAACGCGCTCTGGAGGGGGTTCGCCGCTGACCATGGAGCGAGAGTCGGCGCCACGTAATGAAGCGCGAACACGGCCCACGCGGCTGTCCACAGCAGCAGATACGTCTGGCGTTTAATCCTGTGGATGTACGCGAAGAAGCCCGCCACCAAAGTGGTAGCGATCAGCAGCGCCAGCGAGATAAAACTCTGATGCATCAGGAACACATTCGATTCTCCGCCCGCACCGCGGACGATATTCCGCAAGTGACGAAAGCACAAGAATCCCTCGTGCTCTGCTGTGTACTCACAATCCCGCTCCTCGCACGAGAGGACAGTCGTGCGGCGACGCACGAAGGTCGCGCCTGTACACAAAACAAAGTACTTGTGATTATGGATTACGCAAATTTCAGGAAGCAAGCGTACCGGGGTACTGGTAGCCAAAGAGACAGCATCTCGGAGGTTACCGATTCAATACAAAGGAACACAGAGCGTTTCCTCTTCTTGACCCAGAAACCCGCCAATTGGACCTAAAGAAATGGTTTGGCTACACTGAGAGTTTGAATTCACGCGGAAAGACCCCCTGACTATGAGTGACTCCATTCACAACACATCTGCCGTGAGGGTGCGATTTGCCCCGTCGCCCACCGGTTATTTGCACGTGGGAGGAGCCCGGACCGCGCTGTTTAACTGGCTGTTCGCACGGCGCCACGGCGGCACGATGATTCTTCGCGTCGAGGACACCGATGCGGAGCGCAACAAGCCCGAACTGGTGCGGGGAATTCTGGATGGCTTGCAGTGGCTGGGCGTGAATTGGGACGAAGGTCCATTTTACCAATCGCAGAGAACGGAGTTGTATCGCGCGGCGGCGAAAAAATGTTTGGCCAACGGGGCCGCTTTCTTGTGCTACTGTCCCGCGGAAAAATATGCCGGCGGCGATCACGCGGAGCCGGCGCAAGACGAGGAACCGAAGGCTGGCGGTCCGCGGCGCGTGATGCGCTGTTCTTGCCGCGATGGCCGGCCCTCAACGCCCGGGGTGAAGCCGGCCGTCCGCTTCAAAGTTCCCCTTGGTGGAACAACAAAATTCGTCGACGCGGTGTTCGGTGAACGCGAGTTTTCGAATGAAGAGATCGAGGACTTTGTCCTATTGCGCTCCGGAAAAGGCGAGGAAGAATTCGGCCAGTCCATGTATCAGCTGGGCGTCGTCGTCGACGACATGGATATGCGCATCAGCCACGTGATTCGTGGCGCGGATCACCTCTCGAACACTCCGAAACAAGTGCTGTTGTACCAAGCGTTGCGCGCGGAACCTCCTGTTTTTGCGCATGTGCCGCTGATTCTCGGCGCGGACAAGTCCCGCCTATCGAAACGCCACGGCGCGACGGATGTAAACATGTACCGCACCGACGGTTTTTTGCCGGAGGCGTTCCGCAATTTCCTCGCGCTTCTGGGCTGGTCCCCGGGCGGAGACGAAGAGTTTCTACGGACGAAAGATTTGCTGGAGAAATTTTCGCTCGAGGGCGTGAGCCGCACCAACGCGGTGTTCGACCGGCCGAAACTCGAGTGGTTCAACACGCAATATCTGCAGAAGCTTCCGATCGATGAGTTGCTCCCCGAAGTCGAAAATGAATTGAAGCGCAGCGGCTTATGGAGGCCGGAGTGGGCCGCGGGCGCAGCGCCCGGCCCGGACGGCAGAGACCACGCGTGGTTCTCAAAGACCGTCGATTTGCTGCGGCCGCGAATCCGGTTGTTGCCAGATTTTTCTTCGTGGTCGCGCGCATTTTTCAGCGATGACTTCACGCGCGACCCCGCGGCGAAGGAAAAATTCTGGAAAGATCCGAAAGTGCCGGAGCTCCTTGCGAAGCTCGCCGATGCGCTCGAAGCACTTCCGGAGTGGAATCACGACGCGTGCGACCACGCCTCCCGTGCGATCGCAGAAGCCGGCGGCGTCAAAGCTGGCTTGCTGATCAATGCGACGCGCGTAGCGATCGTCGGCCAGGCTGTGGCGCCTCCGCTCTTCGATACCATGGTGGTTCTCGGCCGGCAGCGCGTCGTGCGCCGGTTGCGCGATGCGGTTGCCAATTTCGGCAAAGCCTAGAGCAAGCCTTCCTTAAAATAGTCTCGAAGTCTGCCGCCCTTGTCGAAGGTCAATTTTGGGAATGGATATGACGGCTTATTGCTTTCCAAAAATTTCCGCGTGGGCGGGCTTGGCGGCCGAGGACGAAGCAGCGACGCTGAGGGTTGCGTCGAGAGTGATTGTGACTGGGGGAAGACAAAGTTCGCTGCTGCAAGCCTGGTAGCGGAGCTTGAGAGGAATGTGCTGTTCGCCGAGAGGGGCGTTTTCGAGTGCGGTGACTGGCATGCGAAGAATTACGTTGCCTTGATAGACGTTCAGCGGAGTTTTGGAAAAGGTGAATTTTTCCAGTTTGCCCTTAGGATAGGAGACTTCGCCGCTGTTGAAGCCGGCGGGAAGGGCGGCCTTGAGATCGGTGGCGATGAGATAGTCTTCTGATTTTTCGCGGGCGTTGACGTGGAAGCCCGGGCGAATCTTCATGACAACGGCGATTTGAAATGAGCTGCCACGGCCGGCGGGATCGAGCGAGACGTAGGTTTCGGGTTTAACGACGTCGCGGCCAGAGGGAACTTGGGAGGATGCCGTGGGTGACAGGGCCATAGGCAGAGCAAGGACGGCGATGATGAAAAGTGCCTTGGCAGATTTCACAGGGTCACCTGGGCGCCGAGTTGCTGGGAGATGACGCGGCTCATCACGGCGCGGAGATCTTCGCCGGTTTTTTCGTGCACGAAGGCGTTGCGCGATGCGTTCCAGCCGAGCTTGAAACTGGTGGAAAGCGCGGAAACCCAGATTTCGCGGACCGGCGTGTTGGGCGAAATTACGAACTTGGCCTCCTCGGGTTCCTCGAAGATAACTTCGAGTTTTCCGGATTCGCCTTCGACGTCGAAGCCGTGTTCGTCGCCGGCAGTGAGCATGCGGCGCTTGAGTTCCTCGAACGCGGAGTCGGCTTTTCGTTGGAAGTCTTTTTCGTCGAGCATGCATTTAGCGTACATGAAGAGAGTGAGTAGTGGGTAGTGAGTAGTGGGTAGCTGCAGGGAACTCGTTTGTTGCTTTATGCGAGGCGGATTGGGAGCTTCGTTGTTCACGGTGGCTTTGCCCAGAGTTTGAGTATTAGGGGTCTTTGATTTCGCGGAGACGGCCGCTCGTGACGTCGTAGACGAAGCCGCGGACGGCGACGGCCGCAGGAATCCAGGGATGGGTGCGGAGTTTCTGCAATTGGTGGCGGACATTTTCTTCGATGTTTTGGAAGGCGTAGAAGAAGGCGGGAGCAACAGCGGCGGTTCCTGTGCGATTCTGGATTCTGGTACGCAGGTCCTGTTCGCTGGTGTGCATCAATCCGCAATCGGTGTGATTGATGACCATGATTTCCTCGGTGCCGAGCAGATAGTGCGAAACGACCAGGGAGCGCAGAGTGTCTTCCGTCACGATGCCGCCCGCGTTGCGGATGATATGCGCGTCTCCCGTTTTCAGACCCAGGGTACGAATCGAAAGGCGCGTATCCATACAGGTCAGGACGGCGAGCTTGCGCTCGGGGCGCGGGGTGAGTTGGCGCAATTCATGAGTGCGCGAGTAAATTTCGTTGGCAGCGAGGACTTCGTCGATGACGCTCATGGCCACGACAGTCTAGCAAAACTAAAGAGAGTGAGTAGTGGGTAGTGAGTAGAGGGCAGTGAGGAAAAGAACGAGAAGGCCTCAGACTTAGCGCGCTAGTCTCTTTCGAAGGGCGGCGAGCATGCGGCCGATTTCTTCGACCAAGCTCACGGGCTTGGCTAGCTCTGGAGCGCTGAAAAAGCCAAGGCGCTTTCCGATGAGAAGATGGGTCTCAAGCTCTTTGAGAGAGCCGTTCGCGACAAGGAGAAAATGGACAAACTCTTTGGAGTGCCAGCGGCCAAAACCCTCAGCAATATTGGCGGGAAGCCAGTCCATACTGCGCACTTTGCGGCAAGCGATGCACAAGTACGTAGGATTCGGTCACCAAATCCATAGATTCTGCCACACTACGAGATCCTGAAAACTTTCAATTTTCTTTTTGGAGGGGACAGTTGTCATCGTCATCTTGCGAGTTGCTGTCAACTATTCACTACTCACTGCCCACTCTCTTAGAGCTGAGATTCGATGGCCTTAGTTAGCTCTTCGTAGCTGATAAGACCTTGAACTTTTTTCACGATCTTGCCATCGCGGGAGATTAGGAAACTGGTGGGATAGCCTAGAAGGCCGCCGAACTTGTCGGCGACGTCGTCGCTGCCGATGACGATGGGATAGTTCATGGGGAATTTCTGGCCGTTGACGTTGAAGCGTTCCTTGGCGAGGAAGGGAGTGACGGCGCTCTTGCCTTCTTCGTCCATGGAGATGCCGAGAACGGTGAAGCCTTTCGCTTCGTACTTCTGCTGCATCTCGATGAGCCAGGGAATTTCGACGTAGCAGGGCTCGCACCAGGTGGCCCAGAAATTGACGAGCACGACTTTGCCCTTGTACTGGCTAAGCGTGGCATCTTTGCCGTCCAGATCTTTGAAGGTGACTTCGGGGGCGGGCTTGACGTCGTTCTTGGAGTTGGCCTGCTCGGTGTACTTCGCCGGGCCTGTGGAGTTGAGGCGCGTGGCCCTGTCAGCATAGACAGTGGCGCCGATGAGCACGAGCACGGTGGAGATGATTAAGAGAACTTTTTTCATGGCTGTTTCCCCGAATTGCTCAGGCGCACTCCTCTAAAGTGAAAAGCGATTCAAAAAAGTCAGTTTCGTCGAGAGCCAGGTCAGTTTGTTGACGAAGACCAATCCCCCGACGAACAAAAGCAGGGCGCCGCTGAAAAGTTCGACAGCGTGAAGATATTTACGAAAGTTTTTGTAGAAAACCATGAACTTGCCGATGCCGAGGGCCGTGAGAAGAAAGGGGATGGCCAAGCCGGCAGAGTAAACAGCGAGGAGCAAGACGCCACGCGCAATGGTGTCGCTGGCGGCAGCGAGAGCGAGAACCGTAGCGAGAATCGGGCCGATGCAGGGCGTCCAGCCGAAGGCAAACGCGAAGCCCAGGAGGAATCCGCTCCAGATACCGGGCTGCGCGGCTTTGGTGCGGAGGTGCACATCGCGATTGAGCCAGCGGGCCAGCGCGGGGCCGAAAAAACCAATAATGGAAAGTGAGAAAAAGTGAGCAGCGCCGAGCCCGGCAAAGAGCGGGGCGTGGTGAAGCAAGGCAACGACCCCTAGTGCCACGAGGATCACGCCGAGGATGATTCCCACTCGGAGATTAAGTTTGATGAGCGCACCGACGAGATGAAGGCCGAAGAGAAGGATCAAAGCTCCAGCGACGGGAGCCAGGACGGCGCGGTTCTTGAGCAGAAAAGACCCGACCGCGCTGGCGGAGGCGCCGAAAGAAATAAATACGACGGAAAAACCGGCGACGAAGGCGAGAGCCGAAGAGAACAAACCGGAGGTCGGGACATCGCCCTTGCGGAGCTGCTCCATGCCGATGCCGGAGAGCATGGAAATATAGCCCGGAACGAGAGGCAAAACGCAGGGCGAGAGAAACGAAACCAGCCCGGCGAGAAAAGCTCCTGCTAGCGAAACATCATTCATCCGTTGTTCATCCTCGGCTGCGGCTTTGCATCCAGTTAGGGAGACTCGAAGACCCTTCCTCTTATTCTCCCATAAATCCCGTTCGTGCTCGTGTTTGAGCTGAGATCCTTCCGCGAACCTCACCGTTTCGCTTAAGGACGACGACGCGCTAGTGGGTCTGAGGGGGCCAGAACAGTAACCCCTGTATTAGACGCACAAAACGAGGAAAGGAAACAACTCGGAGGAGGGAGCAAATGGGCGACAGATGAAGGATTTGGCTGGCGTGGAGCGGGAACAAGCATGGAGGATCAGTCTGTAACTGACTGAACAGACGTATCTTGCAGGAGCAGAGACTGGTATTGCGGTTGCTATTGCCTCAGTGAGCGCCCGGAGGGCGCGCGGCAGGTGAGCATGCGATGGACGCCGAACAAAGTGACGCTGCTGCGAGTCGTTGTGGGGTTCGCGGCGGTGTGCTTGTTTGGCCGCGGAGCGTGGGCCAACCTTACGGCCGTGGGACTGACCGTGGCGGCGATAGCGCTGGATGCGTTGGACGGTCATCTCGCCCGCAAGAAAAAAATGGCCACTCCGGTGGGCGCGCAGCTGGACATTCTGGGCGACCGGATGATCGAGAACGTGTACTTCACCTATTTCGCCGTGGTGGGGATGGTGTCGCTATGGCTGCCGGTTTTGTTTTTTGCGCGCGGGGCGGCGACGGATTTCTTGCGCGGGTTGGCGATGAAGGCAGGACATTCCGGTTGGGGCGCGAACGCAATGCTGCGGACGTGGTGGGGGCAGGCGCTGGTGGCGTCGCGCTGGAGCCGGGGGTTGTACGCGGCGATGAAGTGCTTGTGCTTCTGCTATTTAGGTTTGGAGCAGGCGCTGACGCGCGGGCCGGTGGCGCTAGTGGGTGAACTTGCGGCGGATGCGAACGCCACGATTCGCATGGGGGGGCATGTGTTGACGTGGATGACGGCGGCGTTCTGCCTGCTGCGGGGGCTGCCGGTGCTGGTGGAAGGCTGGAAATACATTGCGGGAAACGTGAGGCCGGGGCGCCGAGCGAAGAGCGCGTCCCAGGAGGCCACGTGAAAGGCCGGATGGAAGTCCAGAAGGTAAAGGAGAAAAGCGGAGGAGTGGCGGCGTTTTTTGATTTGGATGGAACGCTTGTGGCGCTGCCTTCGCTGGAAAAAAGATTCTTCCGGATGTTGAGGTGCCGGAGAGCGATCGCGGGAAGGAATTATTTTCTGTGGTTGAGGGAAGCGATGCGGCTGGCGCCGCGCGGGATTAGCGCGATTGTGCAGGCGAACAAAATGTATCTTCGCGGCGTGCAAATTCTTGACGAGCCTGGCGAGGGAGACAGAAATATCTCCTTTTGCCACAAAGACGGCCACCAGGCCAGGGGACAGGCGTCGGCTCCTCCGCGGCGCAATCTGCGACTGCCTGTCCCCCCCTTTTTTGCACGAGCGATCAAGAGAGTGGCATGGCACGCGAAGCAGGGGCACGAGATTGTGCTGATAAGCGGGACGCTGGAGCCGTTAGCGCGGGAAGCCGCGCGCACCATGGAAGCCGAGCTTGCTGCGCGCGGAATCACCGTGACGATTCGCGTGTTTGCGACGCGGCTGGAAGAAATGGACGGAACGTGGACGGGGCAGGTTTTGGGCGAGGCGATGTTTGGGGAAGAGAAAGCGCGCGCAGCGACACGCGTGGCGAAGGAGATGCGGCTCGACCTGGCGCGGTGCTACGCGTACGGCGACAGCCTGAACGACCGGTGGTTGATGGAGGCGGTTGGCCGGCCGGCAGCAGTGAATCCGTCGAGAGACCTTGCCAATATGGCGCAGACGCGAGGGTGGCCGGTTCTGGATTGGGAGGGAAAAGAAATCCCAACGAAGAGGCGCAGAGGACACCGGGATATCGCAGAGAAGAAAGACGGCGCAGCGCGATTGCATAGTTCTATGCTTTTTTGAGTGCAAAGTGCAGAGAAATGGCCGGATGGATTTGGCGAGACCGGAGAATGCCGAATGAATGAGAGGCAGAGACAGAACTACCGAGGAGATGAAGTGGCGCTCACCTGGCGCGCAGAAGTGGATGCCGCGAGAGGTGAGGAGCGTGCGGCAAGTTTCGAAGCAGAAAAGAAAGGAATCGCGGCGCGGGTCACCCGGGAAGTGGCCGCGGCTTGGGCGGCGTGCGGCGCATTCGAATGGGTGGCACTGGGATACTTGGCGGCATCAAGCGCGCTGATTGCAGTGTTTGCGGAAAATCTTGCGCATCCCGTGAAGCTGTTCGGTGTGCAAGCGTTGGTGGCGGCGATTATCCTGGTTTTGTGCCGCTTGGAGGCACGAGCAGGGACAGACAGGAATGTCTGTCCTACAAAGGCGCAAAGATTCTGGCACTTCTGCCGGCACTGGTATCCGCATCTGTTTTTTCTGTTTTGTTTTGAGGAGTTGGGAAAGCTCGTACACCTGGTGACGCCTGGCTGGCAGGACGCGAAACTCATCGCCGCCGATTACTGGCTGACGGGTGTGCATCCGACGGTATGGCTGGAACAGTTTGCAACGCCAGCGCGGAACGATTTCATGCAGTTCGCGTATCTCACTTACTTTACGTATCTGCTGGCGCTGGGCGGGGTCGTGTATTACCGGCGAGATTGGCGAGGGTATTGGTCGGTGATGACGTATTCGGCCGCGGGGTACGCGATCGGGTATGGGATCGCGATTTTCTTTCCCATTGAGAGCCCATGGTTTTCGATGGCGGGGGCATGGCACGGTCCGTTGCAGGGTGGGCCGTTCACGACGGCGATCAATTTCATCGAACAATTTGGGCGCGTCCGAGGCGCGGCGTTTCCTTCTGAGCATGTGGCGGGGTCCGTCGCGGCGTTGTGGGGCACGTGGCAGCACCGGCGTTGGCTGTTCTGGGCAATGTTGCCGCTGGTGACGTGCATGTGCGTGTCAACAATCTGGGGACGGTATCACTACGTGGTGGACGTTATCGGTGGAATAGTGACGGGAACGCTCGGCTACGTGATCGGCAGATGGATGATGAAGACGCGAGGCGCATTGGCGACGGAAGCGCAGTAGAACTTCCATCGCAAACTTCGCCCGTGAAATTCAATCGGGCAGTGGGGGCCGGAATTTCTGCGGGCGAGAACGCTCAAAAATCCTGGCGATGCGGAGCAAGACGGGCTCGCTCGACACACCGGCCATGATTTGCAATCCAATTGGCAATCCCGAACGGGTGAAGCCACGGGGAACGGAAACAGCTGGCACGCCGGCCAGATTTGCCGGACGGTTGTGGCGCAGCAGCAAAGCGCGAGTTTGATACTCGTGCGCCCCGATGCGGATGGTTTCTTGATTCAAGAGCGGAGCCTCAATGGCGGTCGAGGGAAAGACGATGGCATCCACATCCGCTTCCGCGAGCGCCAAATGCAGTTGTTGGAAGAATTGTTTCTGAATCTCCAGCGCTTGCAGATAGTCAACCGCCGGCACCTTGCAGCCCATCTCCAGCCTTGAACGCACGTCGTCGCCGTAGTCCGCGGACCGAGCAGGAAAATATCCCTGTTGCTGATGGTAAAGCGCTACTTCCGTCCAGGCGATCTGATTTCCGGCGTCTTCGGTTTCATCGAGCAGCGGGATGGAAACGTCTTTCGAGGTCATGGCCGCGCGGCAAAGATCGCCCAGTGCAGAGTAGAAGGCGTTTCGGACCTCGGGAGAAAGAGCATCGAAGAACAATTGACGTGGAATGCCCAGGCAAAACTTCCGGGCACCCGCCCGTAAAGTTGAAGGTCTTGCCATGTTTGGTTCGCGGCCCGCGCGAGAGTATAAGACTCCCATCACAGTGGCGACATCACCGACGGTTCGACCTAGCGGGCCCGCGCAATCGAAAGCAGGAGATAGTGGAATGATGCCTTCACAAGAGATGCGGCCCCAGCTTGGCTTCAGACCGGTGACACTGCAGAGGGATGCGGGAATGCGGATGGAGCCGCCGGTGTCCGTTCCAATGCTCCCGTAGCAAAGGCCTGCGGCAACGGCGGCAGCAGAACCTCCACTCGAGCCGCCGGGAATGCGCGCAGTGTCCCAGGGATTGCGGACCGGACCGTAGTGCGGATTATTCGATGTCACGCCGTAAGCGAACTCGTGCAGGTTCGTCTTGCCAAGAATGACGGCGCCCGCCTCTTTCAAGAGAACAGCGACTTGGGCGTCGTGCTTTGGAATGAAATCTTTCAGGATTTTTGACCCGGCAGTCGTTCGAATGCCTTTGGTGTAGATGTTGTCTTTCAGCGAGATGGGGATGCCGTGGAGTGGGCCGCGATCGCGATGCCCTTTGCGGCCGCGCGGCGCGAGAAGTTCCGATTCTGCTTTTTTGGCTTGGGCGAGGGAAAGTTCGGCGGTGACGGTGATGTAAGCGTTGAATTTGGGATTGAGCCGCTCGATGCGCGCGAGCATGAGCTTGGTGAGCTCGACGGGAGAAAGCTTGCGTTTGCGGAAGAGTTTTCCGATTTCCTCGATGGACGCGTAGGCCAGCTCGGTGTCGTTCATGGGTGTCATATTAAATCACAAGCGAAGATACCCAGGCTCCCGGCTGGGTGGGGACAGGCGCCGCCAGGTGTTGCACAATCACCCGCTAGAAGATTCTTTCCTGATGACGGAGATTCCCGAAGTTGCCAATGTTCGCGATGATGAACGCGAGGCGGAACTGATTCTCCGCGCGCACCTGCCCGAGGTTGATGCGGCGATATTCGATGGCGAGGCCGCAGCAGCCGCCGTTGTAGCTGAGCTGAACGATCTGATTCTGCAGAGTCTTGTTCTCGAAATCGTAGCCCAGGCCGGTGATGAGATTAAAGCCTTTGCGGGATTCGCTTCCGTAGCCGATGAGCCCGCGAATCTGGTTCGAAAGCGGCTGCTCGAAGTTAAGAGGCGGCGGAGGAGGCTGGAGAAGAACGCTGAGCACCGGGTTGGCATTCAGGCGGAAGTAGGCAACAGTGGCAAAAAACTCCCGATAAGGCCTTACTTTCAGGAGCGTGCCTATGGTGACGAGTCTCTGAATTTGGGGATCGTAGTGAAGAATCTGCTCCAGGTCGTAGTGGCCGCCAGGAGTGATCTTGAAATCGCTGACGATAGGAGACCAGTTGCGTGGACCGAAAGCGAAAGCGAACGGCGAAATCGAGTCGAGTGCTTGGAAAACATTGCGCTGGCCGTCGACGATGGCGCCGCCAAAGGTGGGATCAAAATAGTGCTTCTGGACGATGCGCCAGGAAATGAGCTCTTGAGGCTGGCCTTCACCGTCCTTCCGGAAGAGCCGCTGCGTAAAGCCATATTCGACTTCGCTGGTATTGGTGAGAGTGGCATCGGAATCGAAACGAATAAAATCGGCGAAGCGATTCACGCCGGTGACGTTGCGGTAGGTGACCGCGGGTTCGATGGTGTGCTTGTACCGGTGCCGAGTCTTGTCCTCTTTCAAGGAACTGCGTTCGAAGAATCGTTCGAGCGCCGGCGGGCGGAGCTCGACGGCGAACTCGCCGGTGTTGCGGGAGACAGAAGCGCCACTGGCCAGGCCGGAGGAATTGTAGGAATCGCCATAGCGGGTGGTGCGGAAAACGGCGGAAGTGGTCACCCCGAGCCACGGACCGAAGTGCAGTGGAACGGTTACTCGTGGCGCCAATTCGTAGCGATCGACGAAATTAGAAGTTTGAATATTTTGATCGCGCCGGTATACGACGCCGGTAAACGCGTCGAAACCGAAATAGAGGGGAGCGCGGCCCCAGGGAGCTTGCTCGACGGAGCCGAGACGCGCTTCCGGCAAGTTGCGGAGGGTAACGCTTGTGGCGGGAACCGCGGGCGAGGTTGACGTTGCGGCGACCGGCAGGGTGAGGAAACTTTTGTCGCTGAGGCCGGCGAAATTCACGCTGAAGCCGTGGAAATTGTTCGAAAGAAACACGGCGCTGCGTACTTCGGAGTTGATGGCTTCGCCGAAAGAGTCGGCGAACGCGAGACGGAAAGTCAGTGAGGAGAGATGGTTGTAGTCCGTTACGAAGCGCCAGCCGCCGGGGAGCAGGGATTGGATTTCGAGGCGCTGCTGCTCGCCGCCCTGAGGGCTTCGTGTGCCGTCAGAGTTGAGAAGCCCGCGGTCCTCGACACCAAAATAGGTGTACTCAATGGAAGTGTTCTCGAAAGGCTTGGCGCGGAATGATCCGCGTTCGAGAACGCCGCGGCGGCTCATGTACTGGACGCCAAGGGTCGCGTCCATCCACTGCGTGGGAGCCAGATAAAAAGCGTCACCGAGGATGAAGCCCTTGCGCGAGCTCTGGCCGATGTCGGGAATGAGGAAACCGGACTCGCGGACTTTGCGGCCCGCGGGAGCGGAAGCATAAGGGAGCCAGATGAGCGGGACCCGGAAAAGACGGAAGTTGGCGTTGATGAGTGCGACGGTTTTGTTGAGGCGGATCCGCGCGTTAGGCGCATAGAACTGCCACTTCGGGTGCTGGGGATCGCAGATGGTGATCCAGGCGCGGTGGACGAGGTAGACCTCTCCCGGGAAGCGTTCGACGTCCCGCGCTTGGAAGTAAAGCGGATTATCGGAAATCAAAATCGTCGGATTCGGCCGCCGCTCGATCTTGATGTTGCCGCGAACGTTGTGAAACAGGCCGTGTCCGGTGCTGACGTTGTAATGAGCTTCATCGGCTTCGAGGTGTTCGTTGCCGTAATCGAGCTGAACGTGGCCGGTAGCGGTGGCTTCGTAGGTCTTGCTGTTGTACTCGACGTGGTCGGCGCGAAGACGGGTGTCCGCGTATTGAATGTCCACGTCGCCTTCAGCCGTGGTGACGTCGCCTTTACGGCTCTGCGTTTTCGCTTCTAGATTTGCGACCCCGCCTTTGCCGGAAGGAAAGCGAGTTTGTTGAGCGGAGGCGACGCGCGGCGGGGGGACTGCAACCGCGAGGAGCAGCGCGGCCAGGAAGAGAAAAGGGCGGAGCGCAGATAGAACCTGTGCATGGGAATGGCGGTTCACGCGGAGCATGCGGTCAATGAAAACAGTTGGATAGCCTAGCATGCGGTCGTAGGGATTTGAAGGCAAGGGCTGGCGCTGAGTTGCATGCGCAGACTGGGCGGCGATGAGCAGATTTACGCACGTGAAACGGAGCGGTCGCGCGGCGCGTCTGTCTTTGCAATGGTTTGGTTTGCCCTTCAAAACATTTGCTGTGCCATACGGCCCAGCCGGAGTAATATGCCGGGCCTTGCACCTAAGGGGATGGATATGAAGCGTACAGGGAATGTTCTGTGGACGATTCTGGCTTGTGCGGTGATTCTTGGCGCGTTGTCGATGAGCGCGCTGGCGGCGCCCGGCGACCAGCCAAGTCCCACAGATAAATTCAAGAATCTGGAATTCCGCGA
>Ga0137395_10000029_pt1 | contig 38479 bp, 24 predicted proteins | sample czobulk216metaG_FD_108283 | JGI IMG/M metagenome (GOLD analysis project Ga0137395, IMG submission 108283) | Vadose zone soil microbial communities from Angelo Coast Range Reserve, California, USA - czobulk2.16 metaG | ecosystem: Environmental > Terrestrial > Soil > Vadose zone | place: USA...
GACGATCACGTAAGGCAGGCCGAACTTCTCGCCGTATTCCTTGACGATTTCGTCCTGCTTGGCCTTCGCAAACGTGTACGCGTGACCCCGACGCTCCGGGTGCTGCTCGACGGGGCAGGTTTCGTCCAGGAGGCGGAAGCGCGGTTTCCCGGTGTTGGTGTAAACCGCAAAGGAGCTGACGCTGACGAATCGGCGGAGCGTCTCCTGGCGCACGGCCGCATCGAGGAGGTTGCGTGTCGTAACCACCGAATTCATGAACGCGTCCGGAAAGGATTTCTCCCCTCTCGCCGCGGCCAGGTGAAGGATCAGTGCGACGTCTTTTGTCGCCGTCGCGCAGTCGTCCCGTGATAGCAGGTTGCCCTTGACGACCTCGATCCGGGCGCCGTCGCGGCAGCGCGCCGCGAGCGCCTCGAATTTCGATGTATCTCCGGACGGCCGCGCCAGACAGCGCACGTGCCTGAAGCCGCGCTCCAGCAGGCGCTCCACGACGCGCGCGCCGATGAACCCGCCGGCGCCGGTCACCAGAATCGGAGCGTCTTTCGGAATCGTCTCGTCGAAGTTCATGACGTCAGGATTGGGCCGCGGACTTCGATGACGCCATCACGCTCTCCAGGAACCGGCTCCGCACGGCTGCTAGCATTCGGAGGACCCCCAGTGGAATGAGCGCCTTCACGCCATGATGCAGCTTCAAGGCGACGGCGAGGCGGCCCTTCAACGTCAGTGGAATGTAGTATCTGGGCACGAGCATCTGCTCGAAACGATTGCGGCGCTTGAATTCCGTCAGTGAGCTGTTGGGATCGCGGTAGACGTAATTGCAGTACACAAGCTGGGCCAGTCCTTCTTGCTCGCAGACTTCCACGGCCTTGGCCATCAGCGCATTCGCGGGTCTCTTATCGTAGTGCTTCATCTGGCTGAGGATATTGATAATCTCGGCCACCTTGCCGACGCGAACCATGCGAACGAAGCCGATGAGCTCGTTCTCATAATAGGCGCCGATGAAGATATTGCGGTCGGGGTACGTCGCGTTTTCGGCTTTGACCGTTTCAAAATCCTTGTTGTAGTGCCAGAACGATCGCCCTTGTCTCACGGGCGTTTCGTTGTTGATGCCGCAAATTCCCTGAACAAACACATCGTCGAACTCCGCCCGCTTGACGACGACGCCCAGCTTCTTCGCCTTTTTCACGGCGCGTTGAACGGCGTCGGACAGCTCGGCCCACCAGCTCTTGTAGCTGGAGACCTGAGCCACGGCGAGGTTGTCCCACTCGAAGTGATAGTTGTGCCGGGGAGACGGGTCGGACAACGGTTGCGCAAACGTGAAGACGTCGGCCTTCAGCCCGCTTTGCTTCAGTTGTCTCAGAACCGCGTCGGGATCGGTGATCCGATCTCCTTCGACAAGCTCTTCATCCTGCACGACAGCGGTCCTGAGAAACTTCCCGCGCACGATGATGTTGGCGGCGCCGGCACGGACCGCCGGTACCCTGATCGTCTTCCCCTTCACTCGGGTTTCAACGAAACTGAGCGTCGCCGGCTCCTGGTCGAGCGGCGGCGCGGCCGCCGGGTTGGTACCTTCAAACACGCTCATGCACGATCTCCTGACCTGGCGCGACACGCGGCAACGACTGAAAAGTGGACGGGACGGTTCCTGCCGCACGGCGAAACGCCGGGCTCGTCAGAAACGCGTGTTCGTCGGGATTGACGGGATGGGTCTCGAGCTCGATGACCTCGCGATGCGCCATCGAAAAGATCCGCTCGAGGCGCTCCGGCGGATTGAGCGGCGCGATTGAGAACAAGTGATCCACCGTCCGGTGACGGCGACGCAACGCATCGTCGACGACACGGCGGTAGGTACGGTTCACGATTCCCTTCTCGCCCGGCCGAAACGAGAAGTTTCTGCGCACGATGGTGCCTGCCGGCAACAGACCTTGCAGGAGAACATTGGCGCAGAGATGCATATGGTGGTGGCCGTCGAGCCGAGCGGGCTCGGCTCCGTACAGGCGGCGAAACTCATCCACCTGCGCCTGGACGACGTAATCGAACGGTTTTATGAGCAGCGGGTTGAAGACCAGCTGCGCCATGCGGTGCGCTCGCAGGTACGACGTGATTCGACGCTGATGCTCTCTCACGGCCGGCGGGCACGCCGGCGTCGTGAACGGGGCTGTGAAGTTCAGATGCAGGCCGGCATCGATCGAATGCTCGACCGCCATCGCCGCCGCACGCGCGGAGTCTTCCATGAACACCATGGCGCTGACAGCGGACACCGACCTGGCCTTGAAGCAGTCGAAAGTGCGATCGGTTGTCTGCTGATCCCTTCCCCAATCGTCCGCGTTGACGATCAGCAGACCTTCCTGCGACGCGGGGTTCAACGGCCGTTCCTCTCCCGCTCGAGCCGCTGCTGCAGCAGCACCAGCGCGTGGAACATCGTGGCCTGGCCCCAGTGCAGCATCGGAATCCGCGCCACCATCAACGGATATCGCCGGTAATAGAAGTATCCGGTCGCATCCTGCATCTGGTCGATCGTCCAGCGCGCCACGCTGACTGCCGTCGGCAGGGCGTCAGGGCGGGCCGTCGAGAACTTTGTCAACGTCTCGATGGCCTGCGAACAGCACTGAATGTCGATCGGATACGCGCGGTTGTTGTAGTACTTCGGCCGCCCGGTGGGCTCGAAGAAGTTCGCGTGGAAGTACTCGAAGCCGCTAGCGAGCTGGGGATTGAACGACGTGTCCCCCGTGCTCTCGATGTAGCACTGCAGGCTGTCGAGGTTATATCCCGTGTGAAAGTTGTCGATCCAGTGATACTTCTCGGACTCGCCGTACCACCAGGCGCCGTTGGCGAGCTGTGCCGTGCAGCTGTACTGCATAGCGGCCGTCGCCAGGTCCAGATACTCCGGTTTCCTCGCGTGCTGCCACGTACGCGCGAGCATCGCCGCGCCAAGCATGCTCGCGTTGTGCACCGAGTTCTGCTCGAGCATGTGATAGCTGATGCAGATTCCAGACTTCGTCCGCTCCTGCGGCAGGGCCAGAATCCACCGGCAGACGCTTTCGGCCACGTCGAGGTAGCGGGAGTCGCCGAGCAGCTCGTACGCGTCCAGGAAAGCCTGTCCAACGAGCGAGCTCCAGACGATGATCGATTCGTGCGTGCCGTAGCGACCGCCGCGGCTTGCGTAGTCGAAGTGGTTCGCCCAGGAGAATTCCTGGAACTTTGGCGACTTGTTCGCGATCAGCCAGTCCAGGCACGCGACGGCTTTCCGGCGGTACTCGGCGTCGCCCGTCAGCCGGTACAGACCGAGATAACCGGCCGCCATGTATCCACGGCCCTTGGTCGACGGCAATGGCTTGACGCCAAGCAGCGGTCGAAAGTTAATCGGGCTCTGGCGTCCGACCTGCTGAAGCAGGCGGTCGAGCAGCGGACTGACGCGCGTCAGGTGTCCGAGCGGCGACGACAATCCGTCGAACGGTTCGTATGCTTCGTAGTGGTGATTCTCGACCCAGGTCTCGACCTTCTTCAGGGACCGATAAACCGTCACACCTGGCTCGCCGAGTGCGTCCGCGCTGAATGCTGGATTGGCCGCGCGGGCGGTCGCTTCAATCATGACGTCGCTCCCTGCGCGCGCTTACGGAAGAACGCCTTCAAGCGCGCCATCTGTTCGGCCCGGTTGAACCGCACGAGCTCGTCAGAAATCGGCCGCTTGTTTCCGTGCGCGAACGCCGAGATGTAACCAGCGAGCAGGCACACGCCACCGATGAGATACGGAGGTCGTGTCGTTTGATAGGCCGAACGAAATGCCTGCCACAGCGGATGCCCGCCGAGGTAGTAGTCTTTCTGTCCATGCCGGTAGATTGCTCGAAGCTGGGTCGCGGACCCCGTTCCCATCTGCCGGTGGTGCAGGCATGTCTTTTCCGTGAACGTTCGCGTCTTCCAGCCCTTCATCCGCGCGGTCGTGACCGCGGTCCAGTCGATGCCTCCGCCCTTGATGGGCACGTACCCGCCGATGCTCTGGAAGCACTCGCGCCTGAACAGCTGACACGCGCCGGACACGTGCTCGATGTTGGTAAACCGGTAGTCGTAGTGCCGGCCGCTTTCGACAAAGGGCGTTCCGGCCACGCCGAGCTGCAGGTCGCCGGCGAACTTCTCCATTAGAAACTCGAAGTAGTCGGGCTCGAACGAGATGTCGGCATCGAGACTTCCCACGACGTCGAAGTCGACGTCATCCAGCTCCCTGAGGCCGGCGTTGAGACAGTAGACCTTCGCGGCGAAACTTCGATCGCGCCGCTCCGGCATCCGGACAAGCCAGATCCAGTCGTACCGCTGCTGGTAGTCGGCAACTATTGCCTCGGTTCGATCAGTGGACCCGTCGCTGACAATCACCCATCGCACGGGCGGATGCGTCTGCGCGATCATCGACTCAAGAACAAGACGGATGTACTGCTCCTCGTTCCGTGCCGGCGTGACCAGCACGTAACGGAGTTTCGCTCCGTCCGTCATCGGTTGACGGCTGTTTGACTTCGACATCATCAAGGCGGGACCTTTGGGACTCTTATAAGCTCGCGTTGGAGATCTGCGCCGCCACGTACTGAATCTGCTCCTCGGTGAGCTCGGGGAACATTGGCAGCGACACGATCTCGCCGGACGCCTGCAGCGACTCGGGAAAATCGGTCCGGGCATGGCCTAGATGGTTGTATGCACCGAGGAACGGCAGCGCAATCGGATAGTGCACTCCCGTGCTGATGCCTTTCGTCTGCAGAAACTCCTGAAGCTTTTCCCGGCGGCCGTTCGGCACGCGCACGACGTACAGGTGATAGACGGCCCGCACGTTCTCGAGCTCGCGCGGCGTGACCAGATCGAGTCCCTTCAGGGCCTCGTTGTACCGATACGCATTCTTCCGGCGACGTTCCGTCCAGTCTTCGATGTGCCCCAGCTTGACCGTCAATACTGCGGCCTGAATACCGTCCAGGCGGCTGTTGACCCCCTCGATACCGTGATCGTACTTGCTGGTCCGGCCGTGGTTGGCAAACATCCTGGCCTTCGACACCCACTCGTCGTTGTCGGTCACCAGGGCGCCGGCATCGCCGTAAGCGCCAAGGTTCTTTCCAGGATAGAAACTGAAGCAGGTGATGTCCGCCAGGGTGGCGATCGCCTGACCTTTATATAAGGCGCCATGCGCCTGCGCGGCATCGCCGATGATGCGAAGCCCGTGCTTCTTGGCGATCGCCAGGATCGGATCCATGTCGGCCGGCTGTCCGTACAGATGCACGGGAATGATCGCCTTGGTCTTCTTGGTGATCTTCGCTTCGATTTGCGTCACATCGATGGTGTACGTGTTCGGGTTGATGTCGACGAAGACCACCTCCGCTCCGGCCATTCCGATTGCCTCGGAAGTGGCCACGAAGCTATTGGCGACGGTGATGACCTCGTCTCCAGGACCGATGCCCATCGCCTTCAGGGCGATGAACAACGCGTCCGTGCCGTTCGCGACGCCGATGCAGTGCTTGGTTCCGGCATAGCGGGCAAAGGCGCGCTCGAACTCCTCTACGAACGGGCCGCCGATAAAGGCCGCATCCTTCATTACGGCCGCGACCGCCGCATCGACTTGCGGCTGGATCGAGCGGTACTGCGCCTTGAGATCAACAAACGGGATGCTCATCGTGCGGTCGAGTGTCGTGGCCATGGACTCCTTTGCCGTTCTGATTCGATCGGTCACCGACCGATCCACTGAGAACTCGAGAAAGCTGTAACCGATTGGCTCTGTTAATTATCGACGACCGAAGGGACGACTACGGCTACGCGACCTTCGCCCGATCCGCTTTCCGTGAAGGAATGCGCCCGAACAGGTAATCGTAGGCAGCCAGAAGATTGCGCGAGGTGACATGCCAGCCGAGCTCGCTCTGAACCCTGGCCACGCCCCGCTCGCCCATTTCCCGCCGCCGGCCCGGATCGTCCATCAGCTTTGCGATCGCCTGGGCGAATTGCAGCTCGTTGTTTGGCGTCACGTACAGCGCCGCGTCGGCGGCCGACGTCCGTGTCTCTTTGAGGTCGAACGAAATCACGGGCTTGCCGAGGGCCATGTACTCCATCACTTTGATCCACGTCGAGACGTCATTCAGCGGGCTCGACGGATTGGGATCGAGGCAGATGTCGGCCGTCGACAGATACCTGACCATGTCCTCATCGGAGATGAAACCGGTGAACAGCACGTGGTCGGTCAGTCCGAGGGCCACCGCTTCGGCGCGCAGCGCTTCCACCGAATCGCCGCTGCCGATCAGCACGCAGTAGAAGTCCGTCCGTTTGAGATCGTTCACGAGATGGCCGAGGGCTCTGAGCAGGTAGTCGACGCCGTCCTGCGGGTTCATCGCCCCGACATATCCGAGAATGGTCTGGCCGCGGCTCTTGAGGGCCCTGTCCGGTTCGACCAGCCGGACTCGCGCGAGGTCCGGGCCGTTGCGGACGATGAACACGTTCTCGGGACGCACGCCGTTGCGCTTGATGTCGATGGCGCGATAACTCTCGTTCGTCGCGATAACGACGCTTGCCAGCTTCGCCGACAGCGTCTCGAACAGCTGAAGTCCTTTCACGATCAGTCCGCCACGGTCCGTCTTGTATCGCGAGCGGTACAGCTCTGGCGACAGGTCGTGGTGATCGAACACGAACTTCCTGCCGAACAGCTTGTGGAACGCTCCAACGACAAACAGCATGTCCGGCGGGTTGTGTGCGTGAACGACGTCGAAGCCCTCGCGGAATGCGATGTAGATACTCAGGAGCAGACAGGCCGACGTGAAGTACAGGTACTCGGTGACGTAGCCGATCACGACAATCAGCTTGTTGAAAAGCTTCCTGACGACGGACATCTCTGCGTCCGGCAGCTTCTCGAACATCGTCAGCCGCGGAATGCGGTAGACCGTCACGCCCCGGATGACTTCGCGCGGCTGTTCCTTCTTGCCGCGAAGGGCGATGACGGTGACGCCATAGCCGTTGGCCGCGAGCGAGAATGCTTCGTTGCGGACACGGGTATCCGCAGGGAAGTTGTTCTCGACGAGCATCAGGACTCTACCAGCAGATGCCTTCATAGCTGTGCCCCTTGTGTTCGCGTGAGTCGGCCAGGATGCTCGCCAGATCGATAACGGCGTGCCCGTTGTTCATGTTTCTGATCGTCTGCTCGAATTCCAACGATCGCTTCGCCACGACGACGACTTCGGATCCTTCGATGGCGTCCTCGATGGTGCTCTTCATCAGGCAGGAGATGTGCGGGATGACGTGCTCGATGTAGGCGCGATTGGCTCCGTGCAGGCGCGCCAGCGACACTTCCTTGTCGTAGATCGCCACCTGATGTCCCTTCCCGATCAGGATCTCGATCAGCTCCGCAATCGGGCTCTCGCGTAGATCGTCGGTGCCTGGCTTGAAGCTCAGGCCCAGCATCGCGATCTTTTTCTTGCCGGTCTTCTTGATCAGCTTGTACGCCTCGTCGACCTGGTTGGTGTTGCTCGCGAGCACCGAACGGAGCACCGGCGGCTCGAGATCGAGTTCCTTGGCCTTGTGCAGGAGCGCCCGCATGTCTTTCGGGAGGCACGAACCGCCGAACGCAAAGCCGGGCTGCAGATATGCGGCTGAGATATTGAGCTTCTCGTCGCGGCAGAAGATCTCCATCACTTCACGGCCGTCAAGGCCGAGACGCTTGGCGATGTTCCCGATCTCATTCGCGAACGTAATCTTGAGCGCATGGTAGGCGTTGCTGACGTACTTCACCATTTCGGCATTCGCCAGCTTCGTCCTGACGACCGGTGCTGGAAGATCCGCGTACAGCCGCTCGATGACTTCGCCGCTGCGCGCGTCGAACTCGCCGATGATCGTCTGCGGCGGGCAGCGATAGTCCTTGATCGACGTGCCTTCGCGCAGGAACTCGGGGTTCATGCAGACGCCGAAATCACGTCCGGCTGCCCTGCCCGAATGCTGCTCCAGCGCCGGAATCACGACGGTCTCGATCGTGCCGGGAAGCACCGTGCTCCGCACGCAGACCACGTGGTAGGCCGTCTTCCCTTTCAGAAACTCGCCAATCTGAGCAGCTGCACGGGCGAGGTAATCCAGGCCGAGGCTGCCGTTCTCGTTGCTCGGCGTGCCGACGCAGACGATCGACACGTCAGCGTCCTCGACCTGATCGCAGGTCGCACGCAGCTTGCCGGACCTGACGCCGCAGGCGATGAGATCCGACAGACCCGGCTCGACGACCGCGCTCAAACCCCTGTTGATGCTGTCGACTTTCACGCGGTCGACGTCGACGCCGAGGACGTCATGCCCGTCGGCGGCCAGACAGGCGGCGGAAACAGAGCCCACGTAACCGAGTCCGTAGATGTTGATCCTCATATGTACCTTCTCAGGATTAGTTGTCGAGGGGGAGACTGCGGAATGCGGGACTGACCGATCGCGGTCAGCCCCAAAGCGATCACTACAGCGTGACGAGCTTGCCTCGATCCTTCAGCGACTCTTCGGCCGCTTCAAGGAGCTGAACCACCTGCAGGCCGGCTTCACCGTCGTTGGACGGTGTCCGGTCGTTCATGATGCAGTCGAGGAAGTAGTCGAGTTCGACCTTGAGCGCTTCCGTCTGCTCCACCTTTGGTGCCCACACATCACCCGTGCGGTAGCTGACCAGCAGGTCATACAGACCCTGGCCGCTCCCGATTTCCACACCCTTGTCATAGATCTTGATCTTCTCGTCGGCCTCCAGATCGTTCCAGACGAGCATCTTGTCCTTGCCGCCGATGAGCGTGGTCCGGACCTTCACGGGCGACAGCCAGTTCACGTTGATGTGGGCGACGATGTTGCGCGGGAAATAGACCGTGATGAACCCCATGTCGGCGTGGCCGTTCAAGTGGCTTCCGCCGGTCGCGACGACCGCCTCGGGCCGCTCGGCAATGATGTGGTTCATGATCGACAGATCGTGCGGGGCCAAATCCCAGATCACGCTCACGTCGTGCTGGAACAGCCCGAGGTTCACGCGCGTGGAATCGAAGTAGTACAGCTCGCCCAGCGCGCCGCCGTCGACCAGCTCGCGAATCTTCCGCACGGCCCCGCTGAAGAGGAAGGTGTGATCCACCATGATCTTCAGGTTCTTCCGTTCAGCCAGCTCGATGAGCTCCTCGGCCTGCTGCGCCGTGGATGTGAAGGGCTTCTCGACGAATACGTGTTTGCCGTTCGTCAGCGCGGCCTTCGCCAGCTCGTAATGCGTCCAGACCGGCGTGACGACCGCGACAGCGTCGATGTCCGGCGACGTCAGCACCTCCGAAAAGTCCGTCGTCAGGTGGACGCCGGGATAGGTCTTGCCAGCGCGCCGCAGCGCGGCCGGGTTCTTGTCGCAGACGGCCACCAGTTCGCAGTTGTCGAGACTCTGAAGATTTCTGACGATGTTGGGTCCCCAGTAGCCGTACCCGATGACGCCGACCTGCACCGCGTTCGACGGCTTCTGGACAGGACGAAACTGGAACCGGGTATCTTCCCGCTCGCTCAACCGACCGGCGCCGACCGGTCCCAGGACAGAAACGCCATTCACGCTCATTCAGAACTCCGTGGGTTGGGGGAGACGGTTCTCAGCACCCGGGCGGGATTGCCTGCCACGATGGTGCGAGGGGGAACATCGCGCGTGACAACGGCGCCGGCGCCGACGATGGCGTCTTCGCCGATCGTTACATTCGCCAGAATCGTGGCGCCTGTGCCAATCGAGGCGCCCGTCTTGACGAGCGTCTTCTCGACCTTCCAGTCCTGCTCGGTCTGCAGGCCGCCGGCAGTCGCTGTCGCCCGCGGATACATATCGTTGACGAACATCACGCCGTGGCCGATGAAGACGTTGTCTTCGATCGTCACGCCTTCGCAGATGAACGTGTGGCTCGAGACCTTGCAACGCTTGCCGACGGACGCGTTCTTCTGGATTTCGACAAACGCGCCGATCTTCGTTTCGTCGCCGATCTCACAGCCGTATAAGTTGATGAACGTTGAAAGCTTGACGTCTTTTCCGAGCTTGACGTCAGACTTGATGGAAAGGAGCTGATTCAAACGGCTCCCTTTCCCACGATCACCGCGCCCGGCGTGGCGAGGAGGATCTTGATGTCGGTCCACAGCGACCGGGTCCTCGCGTACCGCAGATCGAGTCGCACCATCTCGTCGAATGTCGTGCGGCTGCGCCCGGCGACCTGCCAGAGGCCCGTGAGCCCAGGCTTCGCTTCGAGCACACGGCGGCAGTGCCAGCGCTGGTACTGTTCGACCTCGTAGTGCAGCGGCGGCCTCGGTCCGACGAGCGACATGTCGCCGCGGAGCACGTTCAGCAGCTGCGGCAGTTCGTCGACGCTGGTCTTGCGCAGGAGGCGGCCAATCGTCGTCACTCTGGGATCGGCCGCGAGCTTGAACACCTGATCGCCGCCGGCGCCGTGCGATGCCGCCTTGGCTTTAATCAGGCTGCTGACATATTCCTGGTGAATCTTGCTGTCCGCGTTCACATGCATCGTGCGGAATTTCAGCATCGTGAACGGCTTCATCATCCGGCCGACGCGCTGCTGCTTGAAGAACACAGGGCCAGGCGACTTCAACCTCACAAGGGCGGCCGTAATCAGCAGCGCCGGGGCCAGCAGCACGAGCAGCGCGGCGCTGCCCACGACGTCGATCGCACGCTTGACAGAGTCGTAGACCACGTCGCGCCGACTCCGCGGTACCGTGGACACCGGCAGCGGATGAATCTCGTGCGACGTCTGTCCGGAGGCCACTGCCAATTCGGGATAGAAATGGAATCGCGTTGCGATGCCGTCGGTCGTGGTCGTGCCGAGAAACCTCGAGAGCTGCCGGCGAATCCGAGCGTCGAGGCCACGCGCGAGCGCCGGACCCGGCGCGTCAATGTCGGGAAGGATCACGCCGATGGCGTTGCCCTGTTCGAACCAGCCGATGACGTCGGTGTCCCGCTTCGCCGCCGCCAGACCGCTGACGATGGCCTTCCAGGTGGCGCCGTCGTCGGCCGCTTCGCCGTCGGGCGCGGAAATGAGCAGGAGACCCATCGCCTGATTGCTGCGGTCGGCCCGGCGCCGCTCACGATGGAGGGCGTCGGCGAACAGCTCTTCGCTGATGACGTGCTCCGTTGTCATCGGCTAGCTCCGTCCGTCCGTCATGGCCGGCACCTGGTAGACACGAACCTGCAGACGGCTCGCGAGATTGGAGGACAGACTCTGAGCGAGCGCGTCACGCACGCGGTCCGCAACGAGGTTCGACACCTCGACACCGGGCGTTTCGCCAACCTGTGTCAAGACGGCGCTCGCCACTCGTCCCTGGCGGTACCAGCCGATGAAATCCGTTTCGCGGAGGCACGGCAGCATGGACGCAAACAATCTCGCGCCCATCGGGGCGTCGAAATCCGCACTCTGCTGCGCGTCCCGCTTCAAGTCCACAAGGAGCAGCAGAAAGCGGCTGTTCGATCGACTGGCGCGCTTCCGCTCGACCTGCAGGAAGTAGCGGAATGCCTCTTCGTTGTAGACGGGACCGCATCCCTCCGGCAGCGCGACGTTGTGCGACCGCTGCTCCGTGGCGTTCGGCATCGAAACTACGGAAAGGTCCTGGCGCTCCCGCCGACCTCTCGTCAAATCTGGCGCGAAACTTCCTAAGACAGTACTCATCACCGACACTGTGCTCGCCCCCCGAAACTCAATTGGCCAAGTGCTTTGGAACTCAGGACTACGGCGGCGAAATGACTCGCCACCCCGAGACGAGGAGAGTGCAAACGCATCGCCAGTACGGCGGAGCTTGCGGCGCGTGGATCGACTAGCACAAGTGACATTGGCTCAGCGACTTACGGCTGTATCGAACGTGTGACGCGTCCTGCCCGGCCGTGCGGGCGCCGGCTTGGCGCGTAAGCTCGCAACAAAAGTCAGCCGGCGGACGGACATCCTGACGGGAACCGGCGGCGCGAAAGGTCGGTAGCGACATGTAACGGACGGAGGTTCCTCTACGAGGGTATAAACGTCGGCAGCAGCGGGAGAATCGATTCCGCGAACGCCGCCGCCTTCATCCGCGACGATTCCGCGTCGCGGTTGCCGGTGCTCTCCCACCCGATCATCACGATCGCGCCGTTGGTTCGTCCGCGGGTCAGCGCGTCCCACACCATGTACTGCTTCGCGAGAAACATGCTGCTGAACACGCGGCCGTTGAGGTCGTACCAATACAGCACGCCTCTGCTGCTGGTTGGCCGGTCCTGCACGACTTGGCCGAGCTCGACTGTCCGCGCCCCGACTTGAACCAGCACAGGCGTCCGCGCAGTATTCAGCGCGTGACCCGCCTCACCCGCGAGTTCCTTGCCCTCGCGCTGCGATCGGTGGTAGCCGATGTAAAGACGCACCCGGTCTCCCGACGCATTTCGATACGCGCGCACAAGTTCGTCGTCGATGGCGATGAAGTGGCGCTCGCCCGCCGGACTCGGATACGCATGCACGAGCTCGTCGTCGATCGCAGGGAATCGGGCCGGCATCGGGCGGGTCTCGAGCGACCAGTCGCCAATTCTCGAGGGGAAGGCGCGCAGATCATCGCGCAGGCGAACGTCAGGCGTGTGAAACAACTGGAGGACGATGCCAATCGAAAGCACAGCTGCCGACATGCCGACTTCGAGCCACAGGCGGCGCGGCGGCCCCGCGACAGTTGAGACAGAGTCGGTTGCAGCCGTCGATCCCGTCCGGCTCTCTTTCTGTTCGGTCTTCGCAAGCAGCGACAGGAAACCCAGGATCAGCAAGTAGCACAACGCCGAAATGGCGAGCCCTTCGAAGAGGTGAACGCCTCGCAGATCGCCATTGCTCAATCCGCGAGTGGCCAGGAATCCCACCAGTGCGATGCGAACGCCATTGCTCGCGTACGCGCCGATCACGGCGAGACCGACGAGGACGACGCGACGCGTGCGACTCTTCAGCCAGATGTAGCTAGCCGGGAGCGCCATCGCGACGACGGCTAGAAGCTGATTGACGCCGCTGCACTCGCGCAAGACCTCGAGCGTGACATTGGCGAGCGCGAGCCTCGTGCCGTCCTGCAGAACGGGGATGCCAAGTGTCCGCAGCAGCCCGGCGGCAATACGCCCCGAAATGATCTGGCTTGGCGGCTGGAGCCAGCCAATGAGCGCGTCCCACAACGGAAAGCCGAGGATGAGATAGCCGAGCGGAAACCAGACGCACGCGAACGTCGCTCGCCCGAAAAACAACAGCACAAAGCCTGCGAGCGTTACGACGAGAGACGCCTCCTGCAGCGACGTCAGCAGGCCGACACGTCCGGCCGTCAGCAACGCGATTCCCGCGAGCGTGATCGGCACGCCGAGCACGTAGTCGGGAAGGGGGCGAAGTCGACGCAGCTGGTCCGACTTCGTCCAGACCAAGTAGACGCTGATCGCCAGCACCGCGAGGCCGTACGAATACACTTCGCTGGTCAGCCACGCCTTGAACAGCACGCGCAGGACGTTCGCGTAGCAGACCGTCAACGCCGCGGCAGCAAGAACAAACGTTGTTTTTCGGGTTGTCATGTTCGAGTTCGGCCAGTACAGAGCTTCGCCCTCTCACTTACATGGATCGGTGGTGCACGGATCGAGATGAAGCTGAACTAGCGGAGTTGGGAACCGAGCAGGCGTCGCGCCTGATCCGCGCCATCAAAATCCGGTTTCAATGCCAGTGCCCGCGTCAGCGATCCCCTGGCTTGCTGCGCATCCCCTGAGCTGGCGTAGGCCAGGCCCAGGTGATAGTGGTAGAGCGCGTTATTTGGATCCTTCGCCGCACTCACCTTCAACGTTGAGATCGCAAGCGATGCCAGATTCTTCTTGTAGTAGATGAAGCCCAGGGTGTCGCCGACTTCGGGTACCTCGGGCATCCGCTTCTGAGCGATTTGCGCCAGATGCATCGCCACGTCGAGGTTGCCGCCATGCTGCGCGTAAATCCACGCGAGATTGTTGGCGGCCACTGCGGCTTCGGGATCGATCTGCATTACTCGCTCGAACCGCTCGCGAGCGCCGTCGATATCTCCCTGCGATTCGAGCAGCACGCCAACCATCGTGTGCGCGGCCACCGACTTGGGCGATCGCTCGGCCATTGCGTCGAACTCGGCTCTCGCCGCGTCGAGCTTGCGCTGAAAGACATACAGCTGTGCAAGCGCTCCGTACGCGGCCACGTAGCCGCTGTCTTGGCTGATGGCCTGCCGGAGGAATCGCTCGGCGCTCGTCAGATCGTTGCTGGCGGCGTACACTCGCGCCGCCAGCGTCAGCAATGCTGGCGATGGAGCTGACGCGAGCCGCTCATCGACACGCGCACGGGCCGCAGCAAAATTGCGGGCCGCCATGTCGAGCGCGACCAGCCCCCCGAAGGCTTCGATTTCATCCGCTCGAAGCTCCAGCGCGCGATCGAATTCAGCGCGTGCCTCGGCGGACTTGCCCCGCCGCGCGAGCAGCATCCCTTGCTGGGTATGGACCGACGAGGAGTTCGGAAAATGAGCCTTTAGCTGTTTGAGCTCGCCTTCCGCCCGATCGAGCGCGCCCTGAGCAAGAAGCCCCCGCACATACAGAAGCTGAGCGTTGCCGTTTCCCGGCTCATTGGTCATTGCCTCGGCGGCGAGGCCGATTGAGGCTTCGGTCCGGCCCTGGCCGAGTTGCAACTGTCCCAGCGCGATTTTCGCGTCCGTCGTTCGAGGATTGATGCGTAGCACTTCCTGGAAGGCGGCGATGGCCGCGTCGGGCTGACGGCGAAGCGCCTGAATGCGGCCGAGCGCAAAGAAGGCTGCCGCGGATTCGGGATGACGTTCACTCGCAAGCGTCGCGCTCGCGAGTGCGTCGCCGGGTTTGCCGTCAGACAACAGAAACGATGACTTGATCAGGAGCGCCTGGAGGTTCGCCTGATCCTTCTCGAGAACACGCACTAGCCGCTGGTACGCGCCCGCATGGTTCCCGCTCTTGTAATCGAGAGCAGCCAGACGAACGTTGGCAGTGGCCGTAGTTCTGGGATCGTTCAGCATCGGCTCGAGAATCGCGCGAGCTGACGCGTCCTGGCCGGTTGCAACGTAATACTCCTCGAGCGCCACCGCCGCTGCGGCGGTCTTCGTAACTTCGAACACAACCTTCAGCGGCTGTTCGGCGGCCGGCAGACGATTGGTCGCGAGATAGAAACTGGCCAGGGCCCGGTTCGTCAACGGATGACGAGGATCGATCTCGAGCGCCTGTTTTAGCGACTGCTCCCCTTCCGTCAGCCGATCGGTCAGCCAGAAGAAGTTCCCAAGGGCCAAATGGGCGGCGACGGACTTGGGCTGCAGTTCGACCGCTTTCCTGAACGCGCGTTCTGCCGCCTGCTGTTTTCCGCGACTGAGCTCCAACGCGCCGAGGTTCGAATATGCGCCGCTGCGATCGGGCGCGACTCTCAACGCATCTTCGATCTGCGCGACCGCGGCATCGAGATCCTTGAGGCCGGCGAGCGCGTTGGCCATGAGCAACTGCGCGCCGACGTCTGCCGGAGTCTTGGTCAGAACTTTCTCGGCCCGCGCCTTCGCATCGTCGAATCGGCCGGCGAAGAGGAGAAGGTTGCCCGCCTTAAGTTGAAGATTGATATCCGCAGGGAGCAGATCCGCGGCCCGGACGTACTCGCGCAGCGCATTCGCCCCGTCGCCTGTGGCCAGAAACGCGTCGGCAAGCTTGACGCGAGCGTCCCCTGCGCCAGGATCCTGCAGGACTGCGCTTCTGTACTGGATGACGGCCTCGCCGAACTTGCCGGCGGCGAGATATTGATCGCCACTGAGCAGGAAACGCCGTTTGGCGGCCACCGGATCATGTCTGCACGCGGAGGCCAAGAACCCCAACCCCGCGAAAAGTGCCATTGACCGCGCCGTGGAACAAAGTCGCAAATAGGACAGCATTGATGCGACACGAGCGTCAGCAAAGATCCGTCCGACGGCGGTCCTAGTTGGGAAACGGCGTGTAAAGCTATTAACAACAGTTGTTTAGCGACTATAAATCTCGAAGTTGTCTCTCGACGGCGGGAGCATTGTCTGCGGCTTGACGGACTTTAGTAATCGAAATGCGGGTCGTTTCGCGATACTCGGACCATTCGACAAACTTTAGGGGTTCTGGTTGTGGCGAAAATGCTCCCCCAGAGCCGGCAATAGTCGACCTCTCGCGCGACATTGTGGCTCGAGATTTCAGTAAGTTGCCGCGTCGTAAGACTATGTGCACAAACGTGCATCTCGATCGCCTGTCGAAAATCTCGCGCAGAGCAGACTAATGTTCAGTGTCCGGAGGTTTTCCCGGCCTCCAAGAGCCGATACACCGATGAATCGAACGGCCGGTCGTTTGCTTATAGGCGAGATTAACCCAATGCGTGAAGCGGCATTCATATCCGACTCGAACAATGGCTCTCACCCTGCGCGCCAACGCACGCAGGTGCTCACGCTTCGGGCCGGTGAGTGGGTGGAGGTCCTGAGCGCCGAGGAGATCTTCTCGACACTCGACTCGAACCATTGTTTGGACGGCCTCCCGTTCATGCCGGAAATGCTCCAGTACTGCGGCAGGCGGTTTCGCGTCTTCAAGTCCGCGCACAAGACATGCGACACGATCGAGAGCTTTGCGATTCGGCGCATGTCGAGCGCCGTTCACCTCGAAGGCCTCCGCTGCGACGGAGAGGGTCACGGTGGATGCCAAGCAGGCTGTCTGTTGTTTTGGAAGGAAGCCTGGCTACGGCGCGTGTCCAACGGCGACTCGCTCGCAACGTCATCGGATCGATCGCGCGAAGACGCGCTGGCAGAGGAGATCGCGCGCCTTCACGCATCGACACGCTTGTCGTCGTCGGAGCCGGAAGCTACGGAGCGGTTTCGGTGCCAGGCCACCGAGGTTCTCAACGCGACAACCGAAGTGCGAAAGCGTGATCGATGGAACCCGATGTTCTACCTCCGCGATCTCACATCGGGCAATGTCGGATTCTTCGACTTCATCAGGTTCGGCGTCCTGGCCGCGTTCAACGCGATCGCCCTCTATTGGAGCGGCCGTCGCTACCCACAGGTGTGTGGCCGCGCCGGCAACAAGACACCGGCCAGTCAGCTGAACCTTCAAGCCGGCGAAGTCGTTCACGTGCGCTCGAAGGATGCCATCATGGCGACGCTCAATTCCGAGCAGCGCAATCGCGGGTTGTATTTCGACGTGGAGATGACGCCGTTCTGCCAGAATGGCGAGTTCAAAGTCCTCAAGCGTGTCGAGCGGATTATCGATGAAAAGACGGGAAGGATGCTCAAGATTCCGAACGCCTGTCTGATTCTCGACGGCGTGGTCTGCAGCGGCCGCCTGAGCTCCTACCGCATGTTCTGTCCTCGGAGCATCTATCCGTATTGGCGCGAGATCTGGCTCGAGCGCGCCGGCGACAAGCCCCAGCCGATCGCTAGTGGCCGGCGAACGGCGTAGCGCATGGAACCACTTGTCTCCATCCTGATCCCTGCCTACAACTCGCAGGAGTGGCTGGCGCCGACAATCGAGTCGGCCCTCGCACAGACCTGGCCCAAGAAGGAAATCATCGTCGTCGACGACGGCTCGAAGGACGAGACACTCGAGATCGCAAAATCGTTTGCCGCGAGGGGCGTGCGAGTTGTCGCCCAGACAAATCAGGGGGCGGCGGCCGCCAGGAACACGGCTTTCGCGGCCTCCCAGGGAGACTATATCCAATGGCTGGATGCAGATGATCTGCTCGAGCCTGACAAGATCGAGGCCCAGGTCCGCTCCCTCGACTCGCGGACCAGTCCGCGCACGCTTCTCTCAGGCGCCTGGGGATACTTCATCTACCGCACTCGAAAGGCCCGATTCGTACCGACGTCGCTCTGGAACGATCTCACGCCCGTTGAATGGCTGATCAGGAAGATGGGGAGCAATCTCCACATGCAGACCGACAACTGGCTGGTCAGCCGCGAGCTCACGATCGCGACCGGACCGTGGGACACAAGGCTCTGGCGAGACAACGACGGCGAGTACTTCAGCCGGATGATCGTCAAGGCCGACGGGATCCGGTTCGTGCCTGCCGCCCGTTCCTACTATCGCCAGGCCGGCTTCACGTCGATCAGCCACATCGGCGGCTCGAACAAGAAACTCGAGTCGCTGCTCCTTTCGATGAAGCTCCACGTCGGCTATCTCCTTTCGCTGGAGGACAGCGAAAGAACGCGCGCCGCATGCAGCTACTACATCGGGAACTGGCAGCGCGAGTTCTACCCGTATCGTCCCGACATCATCGAAATGCTAAAGGAGCTCACATCGGAGCTTGGCGGCCGATTCGAAGAGCCGCGCCTCACCGGAAAATACGAGCAGCACGACTGGATCTTGAAGCTCGTTGGGTGGAGTGTCGCACGACGGGTCCAGCTTGCCGCGCAGGGACTTCGGAAATCACTCAACATCGCCTGGGACGAAGCGATGTTCCGTTGGGAGAATCGGTCGGGGGCGGTCCGCTAGTCAACCCAGACTGCAGAATCGTGGTGAACATGACATTGTCCGGTGGGCTCGGTGTGGTCCGAGCTGGCGTGCGAGCGACGCTTCGCAGGGCGCTCAGCCAGGAGCGCCGCACTGAACTGAAGCGGCTTCAGGGGGTGGCCCGAAAACGGATGGCACCCGTGTTATCGCTGGTTCACGGTACGTTCACGACGGACGACCTGGTCGCCGAGTTGACGCGCGCGCTGCCGGCCGACTTCGAAATCCTGATGGTCCACAGCTCGTTCGATGGTTTGCTGCCCGCTTACAAGGGCACCGCAAAGGACCTCCTCAACGCGTTGATCGAACTGTGCGGGCCGTCACGTACTCTGGTGATGCCCTCGTTCGTCATGGGCGGCCGGACGTACGACCTCGCGGAGTATTTCCGATCGCGGCCTTTCGATGTACGCCGGACCGCTTCGGAGATGGGTCTGGTGGCGGAAATCTTCCGGCGAACACCGAATGTCTGGCGCAGCCTTCACCCGAGCTGCAGCGTGTGCGCTCTCGGGCCTCTTGCAAAGGAGTTGACGCGCGATCACCATGTCGCACGCGAAGGCCTCAGTCCCGACAGCCCGTTTGGCGTGATGACACGACGCCACACCGCGATTCTTGGGCTCGGCGTCGAGTACTACAGATCGCTCACACACGTGCATACCGCACGTTACGAGATGGGCGACGACGCGTTCCCGATCAAGTTCGCCAAGCCAACGACACATGTCACGCTTGTTGACTACGACGACAGTCGTCACGACTACGAACTCGGACTGGCTGACCGGACAAAGAAGCTGGATCTGAGGATTCTCTGGTCAGTCCTTTCCAAGGGCGAGCTCGTGGAATGGCGTTTCCACGGCGCACCGATGTTCGTGGTCCCGCAAGCAGGAGTACTTACCGAGCGCCTGATCGACGCTGCGCGTCGCGGGATCACTGTCTACGGAACCGTTCCAGTTGGCGTCTCCCCCGTTGAGACGGCTACGCGCCAGCCTGCCGCGGAGGAGCTTGGAAAGCGGTCATGATCGAGAACAAGAACGAGGCCGGATCACGGCGAGTGCTCCTGGTCGGTGATACCACGCTCGATCCGCTCGGGCGGCTGCTTGAACGCGGCCAGGACAACCTCCTGCTGCGGACGTCGGCCGCGCCCTACGGGCAGGTTTATCAGATCCTCCTCGACGCGACTCACGCAGCATGGGCATTTCAGCCAGACGTGCTCGTCGTGTGGACGGCACCGCAGTTGACGCTGCCCTCTCTAGAAAAATTGCTCCGCTTTGAGTTTGATTCTACCGCGGCCGTACATGAGGCCGTGTTGCGCGAGGCCGAGCAATTCGCGGACGCCGTACTGCGGGCGGCGGGGCGTGTCGGGCTTGTGTTCGTACCGACCTGGCTCCTGCCGACGCATGAGCGGTGGATACAGACGCTCGCATGGCGGCACGGCGTGGGCATTACGAACCTGCTCGCCAGGGCAAATCTCTTACTGGCAGAGCGATTCTCGGGGCTGCAAAACATCGTGCTCCTCGACGCTGGCTACTGGCAGGCCAGCCTGGGCCGGCCGGCGCACGATCCACGAATGTACGCCGTCGCCAAGATTCTTTATTCGCAATCGCTCTTCGAGAAGGCGGCGGCGGAAATGAAAGCCGTGCTGCGCGGATCGCTGGGGCTCGGAAAGAAAGTGATCGTCTGCGATCTGGACAACACGGTCTGGGGAGGCATCGTCGGCGACGACGGGGCGGACAAGATCAAGCTCGGTGCTCCAGACCCCGTCGGCGAATGTTTTCATCAGTTTCAGGTTGCACTGAAGGCCCTGCGCTCGCGCGGCGTACTTCTCGCGATCAGCAGCAAGAACGACGAGCAGTTTGCGCTGTCGGTGATCGACCAGCATCCGGCAATGGCGCTGCGCACAAACGATTTCGTCGCCTGGCGGATCAATTGGAGAGATAAAGCCGAGAATCTGCTGAGTCTGGCGGAAGAGCTGAATCTGGGGCTCGATTCCTTTGTCTTTCTGGATGACAGCCCGCAGGAGCGCGATCAGATCCGTCGGGTCTTACCACAGGTGTACACTCCAGATCTGCCGACATCGCCCTCCGACTTGGCGCCCTTCGTGTCGTCGCTCAGTTGCTTCGAGACCACGAGTCTCGGCAAAGAAGATCTGGAGCGGACTGAAATGTACCACGCCGAGCGCAGCCGCAAAGTGGTGCAGGACGTAGGCGGGGACGTGGAGACCTGGTTGCGCTCACTCGACATCAAAGTGCAGGCGGCGCCTTTGCGCCGCGAGAGCCTGCCGCGGGCGGCACAGTTGCTGAATAAGACGAATCAGTTCAACCTCAGCCTGCGCCGGCTGGACGAGAAGACCTTCTGGGACTGGACCGAGGAGCCCTCTCACGCGGCCTACACCTTCAACGTCTCCGACCGCTTTGGCGACCTCGGCCTCACGGGACTGGCCAGCCTGTCCTTCGCGGGTTCGCATGCCGAGATCGTGGACTTCGTCATGAGCTGCCGCGCGATGGGGAAGAAAGTGGAGGAAGCCCTCCTCGGATACCTGTTGGAGCAGGCGCGGATGGCCGGCGCGAGCCGCCTCACGGCCTCGCCGGTGGACGGCCCACGCAACGGGCCGGCCAAGGCCTTTTTTGCCGCGAAGTTCTGCGACGGCGAATGGGCGATCGATCCGGCACGGGTCGGCGTCCCGCCGCAAATCAGCCTATTCGAAGTAACCTTGGAGTCGGAATCGGCGGTGTGAGAGTTATGGACGAACTGATCGCAATCCTCGACGAGATCCGACCAGGGCAACAGTTCTCTGGAGCCGAGAATTTCTTTGATCAGGGCATTCTGGATTCACTCGACCTGACCGCACTCGTGGCTGCGCTTGAAACGCGCTACAACGTGTTCATGGATGTCGACGAGATCGTCGCCGACAACTTCCGCAACCTGACAGCGATCAAAACAACCCTCGCTCGCAAGGGTGTCAAGCTCTAAGGCAAGACTCCTCGACGATCGAGTCACGTCGGCGTCGAGAACTACACGTAGTGTACGGCTTCGCCGCCGCCGAACGTGTCCGTTAACATCGCTCGCGTCCTCGAGAACACCATCGCAACCAGAAAGTACCCGGCAGCGAACAGCACGGCGCTGGCGGCCAGGGCGAGAGCAGCTGGAGCGCCTGACAGCAGATCCCATCGCCACATCCAGACCGTCAACCCCACCGTCGACGAAGCGGCAAGAGGCACGATGAACGCGTTGAACACGTCGGAGAAGGTCACCGGACTACCCTTCGTGGCGTATCGGACAAAAGCCCAGAAGAGAAATGTGTATGTCAGGCTGAAGCCCGCGGCGACGCCCTCGGTGCCCCAGCGCACTCCCACAAGGAATGCGATCACGCAGACAGGAGCGGAGATCAGTCCGTAGATCAGCTGCTGACGCGACTTGTCGAGCGAGATGCACAGCCACCCTGGCGCGACATTTACAGCGCCGACGAGGGCCGCTGGTGCGAGCAATTGGAACACCACGGCTGCAGGCAGCCACTTTGGTCCGAGCAGAACAAACACGACGTCGCGTGCAAAGATCGACGAGAAAACGACGAGCGGCAGCGTGAAAAAACTCAGCGTTCGGAGGGCGCGGAGGTAGAACCTGGCGTATTCATCCGGACGATTCTGCAACCGGCTCAGAGCAGGAATCACGACGCTCGAAAGCGGCGTGTTGATTTGATTGATCGGAAGTGCCAGCAGGGCATAGGCCTTCGAGTAAACCCCCAGCGCCACCGATCCGAGCACCCTCCCGATCACGATGTTGTCGAAATTCCTCGTAAAGTAGGTCAACACCTGAAAACCGGTAAGCTTGCCGCCGAACGCCATCATCGAAGTGATTCCGGCGGCGCGCGTCGGCCACGTCGGGCGCCAGCTGCAGACAATCCACGTCATCGCACAACTGACGACTGCCGAAGCAGATGTGGCGCCAACAAGGGCCCAGTATCCGAAGCCGTTCCTCGCCATGAACGTGCCGACTGAAAACCCCGAGATCATGCCGATGACATCCGCCGTCGCGAGACGGCTGAATTGCCTGTTTCGCTTCAGCAGTGCCTGGTGCTGAACGCTCAGCCCGCCGAAGACAAAGGTAAGGGCGACAGCCAGCGTGATCCAGACGAGCCGGGGCTCGTGATAGAACCACGCGATCGTCGGCGCGAGCGCCGCAACCCCCACCATGACCGCGACGCTGAGCAACACGTTGATCCAGAACAGTGTGGACACCTGGGCGTCCGAGATTTGCGCGCGCTGGACGGTTACCGTCGACAGGTTGGCGTCCTGTAGCAGCGCCACAAAGCCGGTGACGGCCGTCACCATCGCGATGTATCCGAAATCATGTGGCGTCAACAGGCGCGCAAACACCATCGTCGACGCCATCTGCAGCAGAAAGCGGAACGCCTGCGCGGCCATCATGACCCCGCCGCCCCGCAGCGATTCCCGAATCGGCTTCTCTTTCTGTGCCGTGAAGGCCGACAGTAGGGAAGGAAACTGCACAAGCTCGCCGCGAGGCGCCCGCCGGATGGCTCCAGCGGGTACGGCGACCGTCCCAGATCTTGCGCGAGCCCTTTCCATCATCACCTGGCCTGGAACTGTCCGTCTGCGGACATCTGCGTATTCTGTCAGTTAGGGTTCCCTAATGAACCCAAGACTCACTGACTACGCAAAAGCAGTTCCGAAAATAGGCTTACTAAATGATGGGAAAGGCCACGACTCAGCGCTTGGAAGTCTCCGCGATATAGCACTTTTTGGAACGCAGAGCTGACTTTACGGACAACACAGATCCGAGGCGCCTATCATGCCTCGGATCGTTACATGTGCAGTCGTAGCGGAAGACGCGCAAATCTGCGAAGGCTCGATCTCGAATCGACAGCCCCGCGGAGCGATACAAGACTCGCCGAGCGCGGATGCGCCGGACAAGGAATCAGGGAATCGGGGATTAGAACGAGCGCGGACCGACGACGCTGAGCACGTCGTTGAGAGAGAGGCCGGCCCAGACACAGGCTGTGGCGACAACAGCCACGACGCCGAACGCGAAGGCGACGAGCCACCGCCCGCGGGCCGACCGATGCGTGCTTCGCAGATATTGGGTACTCACGCTGTGATTAACGCACGGCCGAAACCGGCACGGCTTCGCCTCTACGGCTCAGGCGATACTGGTAGGCCGACGCCGCGGCAACTGCGAACGCGAGCAGAAAGAGGATGGACGGCTCCGGAGAGCCAACAATCTGATCCTGGCCGTTGGCGTTCCAGAAGGCGTGCGTCGAGTCGTTTGCCACGTCGAAGTAAGTCGCGGTCGACGACAGCACCGTTGAAGGGCTCGAAGCCAGCGTATTCATCAGATTCGTATAGTAGCCGTTCGCAGCCGACGTGACTCCAGCAGCCGCGGTATAAGTAAAGGAGCTCACACCGAACATAGCCTGCCACACGGCGATCTGGAGGCCCGCTGCTGCCTCATTCGAGGCGTGCGCACTGGTGGTGTATGTGTTCACCAGATATGCGGCCTTCGCGCCGGCATTTGGCAGTGCGTTCAACGACAGGCTCGTTCCGCCCGTGATACTGGCGTCGAGCGCCGTCGTCGTCGTCGTGTTCACAGTTTGCGTCGGAAGTTTCGCGTCGTCGAACAAGTCGGCGCAGTAAGTGGTGATCGCCGTGCCAGGTGTGTCACTGGGTGTTTGATACAGCCACTTGATTTCGCCCGCCCATCCGGTTTCGGTGACGCTTCCCAGATTCAGCGTAACCCACGACCCGCTGCCAAGGCCGGTGAATGTCAGACTATCAGCTGCGACAAACGTTGGACGCAACAGAATTGCAATCGACAGAACGCCCAACATGAAAACCTTTTTCATCTCTCTCCTCCGACCGATCGTCGCCGTCGCTGAGCGAATCCCAGCTCGCTGTGGACGGAAGCAATTACTCTGCCGCGACTCGACGCGCGAGCGAGACCGCGAGTTCATTCAACAACTGCAGCGAGATACGACGTGATCACTGCGACGAGCGCCGATGTAGTACTCAGCCTCAAGCGTGCCTTTAGACGTAGAGACACCAAGTTGCACGCAGTTTTCTCCGGACGGACACGGGAGGGCTATTCGAGTAACGGTAGCCAAAGAGACGCGCTTTGCGGGTCGAAAGTCTCCTCTGCGGCGGACTTCGGCCTCGTCCGCACCGCGAACTCGCGCCAAACGCTGAGACTAACGGGACTAACGGCGAACCTTTGTGGTGGCATGGGATTGGCCAATGATTCCTGGTCGTCGAAGTCATCAGCGGTTGGAGGACGAAAAACGTTATGTCAGCTCTCGCGGTTCGTTTACTGGAACGTTTGCAATCGCGGCAGGCGACTGTTGGAGTCGTCGGCCTTGGATATGTCGGCCTTCCGCTCGCCGTCGAGTTTGCACACGGCGGCCTGACGGCAGTCGGCATCGACCTCGACGCGCGCAAGGTGGCGGCCATCGAGCGCGGTCAGTCCTATATTCCCGATGTGCCCTCGGCCGACATCGCTCCGCTCGTTTCTGCGGGACGCCTTCGCGCGACGACGGATTTTCGCGTCGTCAGGAATCTCGACACCGTCAACATCTGCGTGCCCACGCCTCTTCGGAAAACGAAAGATCCGGACATGTCGTACATCGTGTCCGCCGTCGAGGCGATCGCGGAGCATCTGCATCCGGGAATGTTGATCGTCCTCGAGTCGACGACCTATCCCGGAACGACTGAAGAAGTCGTGCAGCCGCTGCTCGAGCGCAGCGGGCTCAAGGCCGGCCGCGACTTCTTCCTGGCGTTCTCACCCGAGCGAGTCGATCCCGGCAACGGCACTTTCACGACTCGCAACGTGCCGAAGGTCGTGGGCGGGATGACGCCGGCCTGCGCGGAACTGGCCGGAGCGTTGTACAAGAGTGCCGTCGACACCGTCGTGCCGGTCAGTTCGCCGCGCGTAGCGGAGATGGTGAAGCTGCTCGAGAACACGTTCCGCGCGGTCAACATCGGACTCGTCAACGAAATCGCGCTGATGTGCAACAAGCTCGGCATCGACGTCTGGGAAGTGATCGATGCCGCGAAGACCAAGCCGTTCGGCTTCATGCCGTTCTATCCGGGTCCCGGTCTCGGCGGCCATTGCATTCCGATCGACCCCTTCTATTTGTCGTGGAAGGCGAAGCAGAACGGATTCGAGGCACGCTTTATCGAACTGGCCGGCCAAGTGAATGGCTCAATGCCCCACTTCGTCGTCGACAAGATTGCCGAGGCGCTCAACGGCGCAAAGAAGGCAGTGAATGGGTCGCGGGTCCTGGTGGTCGGCATTGCCTACAAGCGCGATATCGATGACATTCGCGAGTCGCCGGCGCTCGATGTCATGTCCGTGCTGCATGAGAAGGGCGCCCGCGTGTCGTACTCGGATCCGTTCGTGCCGACGCTGTCGGCCCGCGCCTGGCCCGGCGGCTACGACTTGCATTCGACGCCGCTTGATCCGTCGACGCTGGCCGGCTTTGACTGTGTGGCGATCCTGACCGACCATCGCATCGTCGATTACAAGACGCTGGTCGCCGCGGCGCCGCTGATTGTGGACACGAGAAACACAATCAAGCAGGCTCATCCGCACGTGTTCAAGCTGGGCGCGCCGCGTCCGGAGAACACGTCGATGCCGGCGGAGTCGGTGGAGGCGATTGCGTAGGAAGAAACGAGAAAGGTCCGACGGGTTTCCGGGGCCCGGCTCGATCGAGAGCCGGGCCTTTTTCTTGCTCCTAGCGGCCCACTCCGGCGGGGACGGCATCCGCGAAATGGGCGTACTGTTCGTCGCGAAGTTTGTCGGCGACGCGGCCAGGCGGAAGCACGACGTCGTCATATGTGAGGACGCTGTCTTTCGCGATATCGCGCAGCAGCCTGCAGCCCTCGACAAGTCCTTCGGGCAGATAGCGCCCGCTCTTCATCTCGGGCGAGTTCACGGCCTCGCCATATGTCATGTAGTTGCCGTACTCGTCGAGGGTCTCGCCCACTTTCAGATCGCGCTTCGCGACGGCGCAGACTTCGACGACCGGTCCCCCGAGCGGCTTGGCCACCGAGTCCCTGAAGATCACCGCGCGCGCAATGGCATTCGGCACTTCGAAATGCACGAGGTGATAGGGAATGAAAAAGGAGTACAACGGACCCTCGCCCATCTTGTACAGATTCAGGTAGTGCTGCTGCTTCGGATCGGTGTGCTCCGCGAGAACGAAGACCTTCGTCAGCGGCGTGCCGACGACATAGTCGACGATACCGCCGAGAGACCGGAGCTCGTCGATGTCGTACAGCTTGCCGATGCTCATCACGTCGCCCTTGTACTCGAGCCCCCGCGACATCCCCCGCGACTTGACGACAAATCCGGTTGCATTGGCGGCAATCGCCTGCTCGAAGCTGATTTTCGAGCCGTCGGCGAAGCTCGTGACCATCGCGGGGTTCTGTCCCCACTTCTCGGCGAAGCCCTTCTGCGTCGTGGGATTTCGATACGGATCCTGCAGTCCTTTGATGTTGCCGATCACACGAGGCGTCAGGCCCAGGCCCTTCACCCATCGGTACAGATTGATTTGCACGCCCGGTTCGTCGCCGTCGCAGGCGGAAAGCACCACGTTGTGCTTCTTCGCATAGACCTGCAGGATCGGTCCGATCGTCGCGTCGATTTCGGCGTTGAGCAGGACAACGTCCTTGCCGTGCTTGAACGCTTCGAGGATGAGCTGCGCGCCAAACTCCACCGAACCGGTCGTCTCGACCAGCACGTCGATGTGAGGCGACCGTGCCAGCAGCATGACGTTCTCGGTCACCACTGGCGTGCCCTTGCGCAGCGCGTCCTCGAGCGCGTCCTGCGTGTTCGCGACAACGGGATTGAGCGCCTCGTTCGCGTATTGAAACGCGCTGACGGCACGCTCGACGCGGCGGTTGTAGATTGCCACGAGGCGCATGCCCGTTACGCTGTTGATGATCTGATTCGTAAGGCCGCGCGCCATGAAGCCGGCCCCGATGAGGCCCACACGAATCGGCTTGCCTTCCGCCTCTCGGGCCTGCAGCGCGTCGTCGACAATAATCATGAGTCTCTATCCAATCCTCATCCGTGTTTTCAGTTCAGATTCGATCTCGGCCACCGGCCGCCATTGCAGATCCTTGTCTGAGATAACCGCAACGGGCAGCGGCCAGGCGAGCTTCAGTTTCGAATCGTTGTACAGCAGGCCGCCCTCTGAGCCGGGCGTATAGAACTCGCCGACGTGATAGGTCGTTTCGGTGTCGTCTTCGAGCGCCTGGTACCCATGGCCAAAGCGCTCAGGGATGTAGATGCCGCGATGGTTCTCGGCGCTGAGCTCCACGGAAACGTGCTGCATGAACGTCGGGGACTCGGGCCTCAGGTCCACGATGATGTCGAGGATGGCGCCGCGGCTGCAGCGCACCATCTTGGTCTCTGCAGCCGGCGGAAATTGAAAGTGCATTCCGCGAATGGTGCCCTTCTTCCTGTTGAAACCGATGTTCGCTTGCGCGATCGTCGGCTTGAGGCCATGAGCCGCGAACTCGTGCTGACAGAACGCGCGGGCGAAGAACCCGCGGCTGTCGTCCCGGCGTTCGAGGTCGATGATGAACGCTCCCTTGAGCGTGGTTTCCGTAAAGATCATCGTCGGCAGATCCTCCGCGCATTAGTCGGAATAAAGGTATCGGCCTAGATGGTAGCAACAACTGGTCCACGATTGTGTGCCGCAAGAAGAACGTAAAGTCGCCCCTCGCGGCGACGAAAGTCGGTTTCCCGGGCGAGCGTCGTCACCAGAAGTGAAAGCTGACGAATGATTTAGCGTCCTTCGTCTGGCTGGCTCCTTGCACCCCCGGTCCCGCTGGCCCTGCTCGCCGCAAGGCGATTTCGGCAGGCGCAGCGGAGTCCTCTAAATGTTGGCCAGTTCTCGTCGATTCTCCAGGCTGAGCACGCCTACGGCGCTGCTCGGCGTGCTCGCGTTCTTCGCCGCCATTCAATTCAATCTCAAGCCCGTTTCGGCTCAGGCGTCGATTGCGTTCGTCCAGGTCAACAGTGCGACTCCACAGACGCCCTCGCTCAGCGTCGCTGTCGCTTATGCGAGCGCCCAGACCGCGGGCAACCTGAACGTCGTGGTCGTTGGCTGGAACGACGCCATCTCGGTGGTGCAGTCGGTCGTCGACTCACGCGGCAACACGTACCAGCGCGCCGTAGGACCGACGGTTCGGGCCGGGTCGGCCACGCAGAGCATCTACTACGCCGCCAACATCGGTGCCGCATCCGCGGGCGCCAACGTCGTCACCGTCACGTTCTCGCCAGCGGCGTTGTACGCGGATGTCCGCGTCGCGGAGTATCGCGGCATCGCCACCAGTAACCCTGTCGACGTGACAGCCGCCGCTTCAGGCAGCAGCACATCGAGCAGCAGCGGCGCCGTGACGACGACGAACGCCAACGATCTGATTGTCGGCGGCGCCACCGTGGCGACGAGCGCGAATGTTCCGGGGGCGGGCTACACCGCGCGCATCATCACGGTTCCGGACGGCGATCTCCTCGAAGATCAAATCGTGACCTCCGCCGGGAGCTACAGTGCGACGTCAGCCGTGACGCCATCCGGATGGTGGATCATGCAGATGGTCGCGTTCCGCGCCGCTTCAGCGGTGCCGGATACGCAGCCACCGACGGCGCCCGGCACCCCGGTACCAATCGTTGTCTCGGGTACTCAGATCAACCTGACGTGGCCCGCTGCCACCGATAACATCGGCGTCACCAATTACTTCATCGAGCGCTGTGCGGGCTCAGGCTGCTCGACGTTCGCGCAAGTCGGCACGTCGGCCACCGGCAGCTTCAACAACACCGGCCTGACGGCATCGACGACGTACATATACCGAGTGCGGGCGACTGACGCCGCAAACAACATCGGGCCGTACTCCGCTACCGCGACGGCGACGACGCAGGCGCCGGACACCCAGGCGCCGACTGCGCCGGGAACGCCAGTGCTCAGTGTGATCTCGGCCGGCCAGATCAACCTGACGTGGCCCGCCGCGTCCGATAACGTTGCCGTCACCGGCTACTTCGTCGAGCGCTGCGCGGGTGCGGGCTGCTCCACGTTCGCGCAAATCGGCGCGCCGGCAACCACGAGCTTCAACGACACCAGCGTCAGCTCATCCACGACGTACAGCTACCGCGTTCGGGCCACTGACGCGGCAACGAACCTCGGTCCGTATTCGGCCACCGCTAGTGCGACGACGCCAGCGGCCGCCTCGATCGCGTTTATCCAGTCGGCGTACGCCACACCGCAATCCTCGCCGGCTTCAGTTACGGTGACCTATGCGCAGGCGCAGTCCGCCGGCAACCTGAACGTCGTGGTCGTCGGCTGGAATGATTCCAGCGGTCAAACTCCGACGGTGACCGATTCGAAGGGCAACACATACGTGGCCGCCGTCGGGCCGACCGTCTTCGGCGGATTCGCGACACAAACGATCTATTACGCGTCCAACATCGCGGCCGCGGCGGCGAACGCGAACACCGTGACAGTCACGTTCAGTGCACCCGCAGCGTTTCCCGACATCCGTGTCGCGGAGTATCGCGGCATTGCCACAAGCAATCCCGTTGACGCCGCAGTGGGGGCCCAGGGCAGCAGCACGAGCAGCAGCAGCGGCGCGTTGGCGACGACAAACGCCAACGACCTGCTGGTCGGCGCCAACCTGGTCCAGACCGGCACTAGCGGTGCGGGCGCCGGTTTCATCAACCGCGGCATCACGGTGCCTGACGGCGACATCCTCCAGGATCAGATCGTGACGGCGACGGGCAGCTACAACTCGAGCTCGTCGATCGCTCCGAGCGGCAGCTGGATCATGCAGCTCGTCGCATTCAAAGCCGCGTCAGTCGGATCGGATACACAACCGCCGTCCGCGCCGGGCACGCCGGCGCCGGTGGTCGTGTCGAGCACGCAGATCAACCTGACGTGGCCCGCCGCCACCGACAACGTCGCCGTGACGGGCTACTTCGTCGAACGATGCGCCGGCGCAGGCTGCTCCAACTTCGCGCAGGTCGGCACGCCGGCGACGGCCAGCTTCAGCGACCTCGGGCTCACAGCGTCGACCAGCTACAGCTACCGCGTCAGGGCAACCGATGCCGCAGTGAACCTCGGACCGTATTCCGCGACGGCGAGCGCGACAACTCAGGCGCCGCCGGATACCCAACCGCCGACCGCACCCGGCACGCCGGTGCTGACGGTCGTCTCGAGCACGCAGATCAACCTGACGTGGGCCGCCGCCACTGACAACGTCGCTGTGACCGGTTACTTTGTCGAGCGTTGCTCAGGCGCCGGCTGCTCCACGTTCGCGCAGGTTGCCGCACCCGTGGCAGCCAGCCTCAACGACACGGGCCTGGCTGCGTCCACCAGCTACACGTATCGAGTGCGCGCGACCGATGCCGCGAACAACATCGGCGCGTATTCGACGACCGCAACTGCCGTCACGCAAGCAAGCCCGGACACACAGCCACCGACCGCCCCCGGCACGCCGGTACTGACCGTCGTCTCGAGCACGCAGATTAACTTGACGTGGCCGGCCTCGACCGACAACGTCGGCGTCACCGGCTACTTCGTCGAACGCTGCGCGGGCGCGAGCTGTTCCAATTTCGCCCAGGTCGCTTCGCCGGCAACTGCCAGCTTGAACGACACGGGCCTGACGCCATCCACGAGTTACAGCTACCGTGTGCGCGCAACGGACGCGGCGAACAATCTGAGTGTCTATTCGGCAACGGCGACGGCAACGACGCAGGCACCTCCAGACACGCAGGCGCCTACCGCTCCAGGAACGCCGGTGCTGACCATCGTCTCGAGCACGCAGATCAACTTGACGTGGCCGGCCTCGACCGACAACGTCGGTGTCACGGGCTACCTCGTCGAGCGCTGCGCGGGCGCGAGCTGCTCCAATTTCGCGCAGGTCGCGACTCCGGCGACTCCCAGCTTGAATGACACCGGACGGGCGCCGTCCACGAGCTACAGCTATCGAGTCCGCGCGACGGATGCGGCGAGCAACCTGAGCGCGTATTCGTCCACCGCGAGTGCCACCACGCAAGCGGGGCCGGACACGCAACCGCCGACAGCTCCGGGCACGCCTGTGCTGACCGTCGTCTCGAGCACGCAGATCAACCTGACGTGGCCGGTATCGACCGACAACGTCGGCGTCACCGGCTACTTCGTCGAGAGCTGCTCGGGCGCGGGCTGCTCCAACTTCACGCAGGTCGGTGCGCCGGCGACCGCCAGCTTCAACAACGCGGGCCTGACGGCGTCCACGAGCTACAGCTATCGAGTCCGCGCGACCGATGGGGCGAGCAATCTGAGCACGTATTCGTCGACGGCCAGCGCCACAACGCAAGCGCCGCCCGACACACAGGCGCCGACGGCGCCGGGCACGCCGGTGTTGACGGTCGTCTCGAGCGGCCAAATCAATTTGACGTGGCCCGTTGCCACCGACAACGTCGGCGTGACCGGCTATCTGGTCGAACGCTGCGCGGGCGCAGGCTGCTCTAATTTCGGGCAGGTCGGTGCGCCGTCGGCAGCCACCTTCAACGACACGGGCGTCAGCCCGTCAACCACCTACAGCTATCGCGTGCGGGCCACCGACGCCGCCGCCAATCTCGGTCCGTATTCGAGCACGGCGAGCGCGACGACGCCCGCCGCGGCCGCGATTTCATTTGTCCAGGCCGCTTCTGCGGTGCCGCAGTCTTCGCCAACCTCTGTGACCGTGACGTATGCACAGGCGCAGTCGGCCGGCGACCTCAACGTGGTCGTCGTGGGCTGGAACAACGCCGGCGGCCAAACCGTGACTGTCACGGATTCGAAGAGCAATGCCTACACGCGCGCGATCGGCCCGACCGTGTTCGCGGGCTTCGCGTCTCAAAGCATCTATTACGCGACAAACATCGCCGCCGCCAATGCCGGCACCAACACGGTGACCATCACCTTCAGCGCGGCCGCGCCGTTCCCCGACATCCGCATCGCCGAGTATCGCGGCATTGCCACCAGCAATCCGGTGGACGGCGCGATCGCCGCGCAGGGCACCAGCACGTCGAGCAGCAGCGGCGCTCTCGCGACGACGAACGCCAACGACTTGCTCGTTGCCGCGAACATCGTGCAGACCGGCACGACCGGCGCGGGTGCGGGCTTCACCAGCCGGGGCATCACGGTTCCCGATGGCGACATTCTCGAAGATCAGATTGTCAGCACCGCCGGCGGCTACACGGCCACCGCGCCCGTCGCGCCGAGCGGCAGCTGGATCATGCAGCTCGTCGCGTTCAAGGCGGCCGGCTCTGTCGCCGACACGCAACCGCCGACCGCGCCGATCAACCTCGTGGCGACGCCGATTTCGGAGGGACAGATCAACCTCAGCTGGACGGCGGCCACCGACAACGTCGGCGTGACGGGTTATCGAATCGAGCGCTGCCAGGGCGCCGGATGCTCGACTTTCGCCGAAATTGCGGCGCCGGCTGGAACAGGAACGACGTTCAGCGACAGCACGGGCCTCTTATCGAACACGAGCTACAGCTATCGCGTGCGGGCGACCGACGCCGCCGCCAACCTCGGGCCGTACTCCAATAGCGCTACCGCCACCACGCTGGCGCCCGATACGACTCCGCCCTCGGCACCGGGCACGTTGACCGCGACGCCAATCAGCGGCAACGAGATCGATATCTCGTGGGGAGCGGCAACCGATAACGTCGGGATCGCCGGGTACCGCATCGATCGCTGCGTAGGCGTCAACTGCACGTCTTACAGCAAGTTCGGCACGCTCGTGACAGGCACGAGCTACGCCGACACGTCGCTCAGTCCCAACACGAGCGCGAGCTACATGGTCGCCGCGCAGGATCTGGCGGGCAACCTCGGGCCTTACACCAACATCGCGACCGCGACGACGCTGGCAACCAATCCGAACCTCGTGGCCGCCTACGCCTTCAGTGAGGGGTCGGGGGCGACGGTGACCGATCTCTCCGGGCACGGCAACACGGGCTCGGTGGTGAACGCCACGTGGTCGGGCGCCGGAAAGTACGGAAACGCGCTCTCGTTCAATGGAACCACCGCGCTGGTCTCGATCAGCGATTCCACGTCATTGCGCCTCTCGACGGCGATGACGCTCGAAGCGTGGGTGCACCCGACCGCTATCAGCACGGCGTGGAGCGACGTGGTCTACAAGGCCAACGACAACTACTATCTCGAAGCCTCCACGACCTTGAGTGGCGGCGTGCCAGCCGGGGCGGGTACGCTGGGCGGCAACAACATACAGGCGCTCGGCAACGCCACACTGGCCCTGAACACCTGGAGCCATCTGGCGACGACCTACGACGGCAGCAACCTGCGGTTCTTCCTGAACGGCACGCAGGTGAGCATCCGGGCGCAAACCGGCACGATCGCGACGTCCACGCTTCCGCTGACGATCGGCGGCGACAGCATTTACGGCCAGTACTTCCAGGGGCTCATCGACGAGGTTCGCGTCTACAACAGCGCGTTGACACCGGCTCAGATTCAGACCGACATGACCACACCGCTCAGCGGATCGTTCCCGCTGGTCGGCCTGAATCCCGGCAGCGTGAACTTCGGCACGGTGAATAACGGCACGACCAGCGCGCCGGTTCCGGTGACCGTCACCAACACCGGCAACGTCACTCTTTCGATCAGCAGTATCTCGGTCACTGGTCCGCAGGCCAGCGACTTTGCACAGACGAACACTTGCGGGTCTCCTGTTGCGGCCGGCACGTCCTGCACCATCAACGTCACCTTCACGCCGCCCACCGGCGGCGTGCGGAGCGCTACGCTCAACATCGCGAGCAACGCACCGGGATCGCCCCACGCGGTCGCGCTGTCAGGCACAGGTTCCGGCCTGTCGATCAGCCCGAGGACGGTTGTGGTCATCGTCGGCCGAACGTCGCAATTCACGACAGCCGGCGGCAGCGGTACCGTCAGCTGGTCGGTCGATAACATCGCAGGCGGATCTGCGGCGGTCGGAACGATCACTGCAGGAGGTCTGTATACGGCGCCGGCCACGGTGGGCACGCACACCGTCACCGCTTCGGCTTCCAGCCAGTTCTCCAATGCGACGGTCTACGTCAGCAACAACACCGGCATGCTCACGCACCACAACGACAAGTCGAGAACTGGCGCGAACCTGAACGAGATCGTGCTCACTACGGTGAACGTGAACTCCAGCACGTTCGGCAAGCTCGCGACATTCACAACCGACGGAATCGCGCACGCCTCACCGCTGTACGTCGCCAACGTGAACATCCCGTCCGTGGGCATCCGGAACGTCGTCTATATCGCGACCGAACACGACAGCGTGTACGCGTTCGACGCCGACGCGCCAGGCGGCAACCCGCTCTGGAAAGTGAGCTTCATCAACCCCGCCGGCGGCATCACGACCGTGCCGAACGGCGACACCGGGGAATGCTGCGACATCACCCCTGAGATCGGCATCACCGGGACGCCCGTCATCGATGCGACGACGAACACCTTGTATGTCGTCGCCAAGACGAAGGAAGGCTCGAACACGTACTGGCAGCGCCTCCACGCGCTCGACATCACCACTGGCGCCGAGAAGTTCGGCGGCCCGGTTATCGTTCAGGCGAGCGTGCCGGGGACCGGCGTCGGATCCTCCGGCGGCACGCTGCCGTTCAGTCAGCTGCATCAGAACCAGCGCACGGCCCTGGTGCTCAACAACGGCGTCGTCTACTTCGGCTTCGGGAGCCACGGCGATTACCAGCCGTACCACGGCTGGCTATTCGGGTACAACGCGACGACGTTGCAGCAGGTTCTCGTCTACAGCTCGACTCGCAACGGCGAAGGCGGCGGCATCTGGCTGAGCGGAGGTGCGCCCGTCATCGACGCCAGCAACAACTTCTTCTTCGCGACCGGTGACGGCGCCTTCGATGCCAACACTGGCGGCGTCGACTTCGGCGACAGCTTCATCAAGTTGAGCCCGACCGGCACAGTGCTCGACTACTTCACGCCGCACAACGAGGGGCAGCTCGACTCGAACAACCTCGACCTGGACGCAGGCGGCCTAATCCTTCTGCCGGATCAGCCGGGAGCACATCCGCACCTGCTCGTGAGCGCGGGCAAGGACGGCTCCATATTTCTCGTCGATCGCGACAACATGACGCATTTCAATACAACCGACCAGAACCCGCAGACGCTGTTCAATATCTTCCCGTTCGGCACGCCACTGCCGGGCAACTACAGCTCGCCCGTGTACTTCAATGGCGCGGTGTATTTCGCTCCGGTCGCCGATGTGCTGCAGATGTTCAAGCTGAATAACGGGCTGCTGACGACGTCGCCGACCTCGACGTCACCGGAGGCTTACTCCTATCCGGGCGGTGCGCTCTCGATTTCCGCGAACGGGAACACGAACGGCATTCTGTGGGCCGTGCAGAAGAACGGGACGGCCCAGGGCACACTTCGCGCCTACGATGCGAGCAATCTCAGTTTCGAGTTGTACAACAGCGACCAGTCGGGCGCACGAGACACGCTGGATATTGCCGCCAAGTTTGCGATACCGCTGGTGATCAACGGAAAGGTGTTCGTCGCGTCGAACAGCCAACTGACCGCATACGGTCTGCTTCCGTAACGATGTCGTGCCGTGAGCGTGTTCAACACTGCAGTCTCGGGCAGTTCGTGCCGAGAGGCAGGATTTTGAAGGGTGTGGTGTAGTCGGAAACTCCGCAAATGCTGGCTGACGTCTGCCGCTCCCCCAGCGGCCAAGCGATGAGAGTCTGGTTGACCCTCATCGCGATCGCCACAGCGCTCGGGTTCAGTTCCCACCGAATCCAGGCGCAGGCGACGATTTCGTTCGTGCAGGTGAACAGTGCGACGCCGCAGTCTTCGGCGACCACGGTTACCGTGCGTTATGCGAGCGCCCAAGCCGCCGGCGACCTGAACGTCGTCGTCGTCGGCTGGAACGACGCGACGGCATTGGTGTCTTCAGTCGCCGACACGCTGGGTAATACATACGTCCGCGCGGTTGGCCCCACCGTCCGCGCCGGCTCCGCCACGCAGAGCATCTATTACGCGGCCAATATCGCGGCAGCGGCGGCCAACGCCAATACCGTCACCGTGACGTTCAACGTTGCGGCAGTCAATGCCGACATCCGCATCGCGGAATACCGCGGCATCGCGACCTCCAACCCTGTCGACGTCACGGCCGCAGCGGTGGGCAGCAGCACTTCGACGGACAGCGGCGCGGCCACTACCACGAACGCAAACGATCTGCTCGTCGGCGCCAACGTGGTGCAGAAGCACACGTCGGGGCCAGGGACGTCGTACACGTCCCGAATCATCACGAGTCCTGACGGGGACATCCTCGAAGATCGCGTCGTCACGTCGACGGGAAGTTACAGCGCGGTCGCGCCGAGCTCGCCAACCGGCTGGTGGATAATGCAGATGGTCGCTTTCAAAGCGGCTTCATCTGATACGCAGGTGCCAACGGCCCCCGGAACCCCGGTGCCGACAGTCGTCTCCAGCGCGCAGATCAACCTGACCTGGCCTGCCGCAACCGACAACATCGGCGTCACAGGTTATTTCGTCGAGCGGTGCGCCGGCGCCGGCTGCAGCACGTTCGCGCAAGTGGGCACGGCGTCGACGAACAGCTTCAACGACACAGGGCTCAACCCATCCACCAGCTACAGCTATCGCGTCCGGGCCACCGATGCCGCGAACAACCTCGGTCCCTACTCCGCGACCGTCAGCGCGACGACTCAGGCGCCGCCGGCGATTTCGTTTGTACAGGTGAACAGCGCGACACCGCAGTCGCCCACGACGACCGTCCCCGTCGCGTTCACGAGCGCGCAGACGGCCGGCGGTCTCAACGTCGTTGTAGTCGGGTGGAACGACGCAACAGCGACTGTGCAATCCGTCAGCGACACGAAAGGCAATATCTACTCCCGCGCAGTGGGGCCGACGGTTCTCGCCGGATCCGCAACTCAAAGCATTTACTACGCACCGAACATCGCGGCGGCGACCGCCAACACCGTGAGCGTGACGTTCAATACGGCGGCGGTGAACCCGGACATCCGGATTGCGGAGTATCGCGGCATCGCGACGAGCAGCCCCGTGGACGTCACAGCGGCGGCAACGGGCAATAGCGTGTCGAGTGACAGCGGCACCGTGGTGACCACCAGCGCGAACGACCTGCTCATCGGCGCGAGCGTCGTTCAAACGCACGCGACGGGCCCAGGAACGTCGTACACACAGCGCATAGTGACCGACCCCGATGGCGACATTCTGGAAGACCGTGTCGTCACATCGACCGGAAGTTACGGCGCGACCTCGCCTGTTTCGCCGGCCGGCTGGTGGATCATGCAGATGGTCGCGTTCCGAGCCGCGTCTGCCGACACGCAAGCCCCCACGGCGCCCGGGACGCCGGTGCCGTCGGTCATTTCAAGCAGCCAAATCAATCTCACGTGGCCGGTCTCGAGCGACAACGTCGGCGTCACGGCGTATCTCTTGGAGCGCTGCGCCGGCGCGAGCTGCAGCAGCTTCGCCCAGATCGGCACGCCGGCAACGAACAGCTTCAGCGACACGGGATTGAGCGCGTCTACCAGCTACAGCTATCGCGTGCGGGCGACAGACGCCGCCAGCAACCTCGGACCGTATTCGCCCACCGCGAGCGCAAGCACGCCGGCGCCGCCGGACACGCAGGCGCCAACCGCGCCCGGGACGCCGGTGCCGAGTGTCGTCTCGAGCACGCAGATCAACCTCACGTGGCCCGCCGCAACGGACAACGTCGGCGTGACCAACTATCTTGTCGAACAGTGCGCCGGATCCGGCTGTAGCAACTTCGCGCAGGTCGGCACGTCCTCGACGACGAGCTTCAGCAGCACGGGGCTCGCGGCGTCAACGACGTACAACTACCGGGTCCGCGCGGCCGACGCCGCGAACAACCTCGGACCGTACTCCGCGGCCGCTACAGCGACAACCCAGGCGTCGCCGGACACGCAGGCGCCAACCGCGCCCGGGACGCCGGTGCCGACTGTCGTCTCGAGCAC
>Ga0137395_10000030_pt1 | contig 38266 bp, 40 predicted proteins | sample czobulk216metaG_FD_108283 | JGI IMG/M metagenome (GOLD analysis project Ga0137395, IMG submission 108283) | Vadose zone soil microbial communities from Angelo Coast Range Reserve, California, USA - czobulk2.16 metaG | ecosystem: Environmental > Terrestrial > Soil > Vadose zone | place: USA...
AGGGGGAACCTTCGGCATCGATCTCGTTCCCGATGTCCCCAAGTGGAGCGAGTATCGCAACCGCGTCCAGCTTCGCGGGCCGGCCCAGGGCGGCGCCCGACTGACGCTCATTGAGTCGGTCCGCCAGGATCGCCGCCGGCGGCTCACCACGTTTGAACAGCGATATCTCGAGCGGCGCGGCCGCCGGACGACGACCCATCGCTTCGAGCTGACTTTCCGCACGTTGTCGGTCGCGCAGATGACGTCCCGTCTGGAGCGCGCCGGTTTTTCAGTGGAAACCGTGCTCGGCGGCTACCGCGGGCGCCCATGGGACGAGCGCGCGGACGTCTGGATCATCCTGGCCAAAAAGGGGTAAAGTTTCTGCCATGTCTGGCCATTCCAAGTGGGCATCAATCAAGCACAAAAAGGGCGCGCTCGATGCCAAGCGCGGCAGGATTTTCACTCGTCTCATCAAGGAATTGACGGTCGCGGCTCGCGCTGGCGGGGGCGATCCCGACATGAACCCGCGCCTGCGGACGATCATCGGAGACGCGAAGTCGGCCAACATGCCGGCCGAGAACATCAAACGCGCCATCCGCCGGGGCACCGGCGAAGAGCCGGGCGTCTCGTACGAAGAAGCGCAGTACGAGGCGTACGGACCAGGCGGCGCGGCGGTCATCATCGACGTGCTGACCGACAACAAGAACCGCGCGGCCGGCGAGATTCGGCACCTGCTCGAGAAGCACGGCGGCAATCTGGCGGCGCCCAACGCCGTCGCGTGGATGTTCCACAAGAAGGGCTACATCGTCGTCGACAAGACGAAGGCCGGCGGCAAGGACGAGGAAACGCTGATGAATTCCGTGCTCGAAGCCGGCGCCGACGATTTTCAGGACGATGGCGAGAACTGGGAAGTGTACAGCGCGCCTGAGTCGTTCGCGGCCGTCAACGAGGCGGTGAAGCAGCTCGGCATCGAACCGGTCAGCGCGAAGGTGTCGCTCATCCCGCAGAACACCGTCAAGCTCGAGGGCAAGCCGGCGCAGCAGATGATGAAGCTGATGGAAGCGCTCGACGACCACGACGACGTGCAGAACATCTCGTCGAACTTCGACATCTCGGAGAAGGAGATCGAGGCCTCGCTGGCGTGATCATTTTCGGCATCGATCCCGGATCGGACTGCACCGGCTACGGCTGCGTGAACACCGACGGATCGCGCCACACGCTGGTGACCTGCGGCGCCATCAGGACGAAAGCGGCCGCGACGTTTCCCGAAAAACTGCTCGTCATTCATGCGCGCCTCACGACGCTCCTCAGCGAGTGCCGTCCCGACGCCGTCGCCATCGAGAACCTGTTTCACGCCGTCAACGCGCGCAGCGCGCTGAAGCTCGGACACGCACGTGGCGTCGCCATGCTCGCGGCCGCCGAGGCGGGCGTGCCCATCTACGAGTACACGCCGGCTGAAGTGAAGCGCGTGGTCGTCGGCTACGGGCGCGCGGAAAAGCCGCAGGTCCAGCAGATGATCAAGATGATGCTCAGCCTCGCCGAGCCGCCGTCGCCGCACGATGCGGCGGACGCCCTGGCCGTCGCCGTCTGCCACATCCACTCGCAGCCGCCGCCGCGCTCAGCGCAGGCGATCGCCGCGGCGACCGCGGACCGGCCGCGCAGGGCCGCGACGAGCTGGCGCCACTACCGTCCGTGATCGCGCACCTCCGCGGAACAATCCTCGAGAAGCAGCCAAACCGTGTTGTGGTGGACGTCGGAGGCGTCGGATACGACGTCTCGGTCCCGCTGTCCACGTTCTACGGCCTCGTCGATCCCGGCGGCGAAGTGTCGCTGCGCGTGCATACGCACGTGCGCGAAGACGCGATTTCCTTATTCGGCTTTGCGACGGCGCTCGAACTGGATCTGTTCGAGCGGCTGATCGGCATCAGCGGCATCGGGCCGAAGGTCGGCCTTGCGGTGCTGTCGGGAATCGAGCCGCGGGAGCTCATCGGCGCGATCGAGCGCGGCGACCTCGCGCGGCTGACCGCGATTCCGGGCGTCGGTAAGAAGACATCCGAGCGCATCGTGCTGGAGTTGAAGGATCGGCTGCCCAAGGCGCACGTTGTTTCGACCGTCGCGGGCGCGGCGGAGCCGCCGGTGCTGCGCGACGATCTGCTCTCCGCGCTGATGAACCTGGGGTATCATCGGCCGCTCGCGGAAAAAGCCGTCGATGCGGCGCTGAAAACCACTGGCCGCGACGCCGGTTTCGAGCGTACGCTCAAACAGGCCCTGCGCGAGCTGGCGAAATAACTGACAGACACCGTGCCCACCGACCCACGCATCGTCACCGCCGCGCGCGTTGAGGAAGAAACGCAGTACGAGGCGGGCCTGCGTCCACGTGTCCTCGACGACTACATCGGCCAGGATCGCGTCCGCGCAAACCTGCAGATCTCGATTGCCGCCGCAAAGCAGCGCGGCGAGGCGCTCGATCACGTGCTGCTGCACGGGCCGCCGGGTCTCGGCAAGACGACGCTCGCCCACGTGATTGGCAACGAGATGGGCGTGCAGGTCCGGGCGACGTCCGGTCCGGCGATCGAAAAGCCCGGCGATCTCCTGGGCATTCTCACGGATCTTTCGGCGCGCGATGTGTTGTTTATCGACGAGATTCACCGCATGTCGCCGGTCATCGAAGAAATGCTGTACCCGGCGCTCGAAGACTACGAAGTCGACATCGTGGTCGGGCAGGGGCCGAGCGCGCGCACGGTGAAGGTGCCTCTCGAGCGCTTCACGCTCATCGGCGCGACGACGCGGACGGGTTTGCTGACGGCGCCGCTGCGATCGCGGTTCGGGATCCAGCACCGGCTCGAGTTCTACACGCCGGCGGATCTCGAAGAAATCATCCGCCGTTCCGCGCGGATCATGAACGTGCCGATCGACGAGGGGGCGGCTGCCGAGTTGTCGAAGCGTTCGCGCGGAACGCCGAGAATCGCCAACCGGCTGCTGCGCCGGGTCCGCGACTACGCGCAGGTGCGCGCCGACGGCCACGTCACGCTTGAGGTCGCGCGCGCTGCGCTCAAGATGCTCGAAGTTGACGACTACGGGTTCGATGAGATCGATCGCAAGCTTCTGCGCACGATCATCGAGAAGTTCGGTGGCGGTCCTGTCGGCGTCGCGAGCATCGCCGCGGCCATCAGCGAAGAGAAGGACGCCATCGAGGACATCTACGAGCCGTTCCTGATTCAGAACGGCTTTCTCGACCGGACGCCGCGCGGACGCGTGGCGACCGAGCGCGCATACGGCTATTTCGGGCTCGATACGCCCGAGGAACGAAGAAGGGATTCGCGGCTGTGGTAGAAGACCGGACAACAACCCGCGTCGGCGGACGGCCGACGCGGATTGCCTCGCTGGCCACGTACGTTCCGCCGCGAGTCCTGACCAATGCCGATCTTGAGAAGCTGGTTGACACCAGCAATGACTGGATCATGCAGCGCGTCGGCATCCGCGAGCGGCATATCGCGGGCCCTGGTGTCGCGACTTCCGACCTGGGAAAAGAAGCGGCTCTCGCGGCGATCGCTCGGGCGGGGATAACGCCGGATGACATCGGTGTGATCATCACCGGCACGGTCACGCCGGACATGATGTTCCCGAGCACGACGTGTCTGATTCAACACAAGATAGGCGCTCATCACGCGTGGGGATTCGATCTGAGCGCCGCCTGCTCCGCGTTCACTTACTCCCTGACCACGGCAAGCCAGCTGGTGGCCTCCGGCGCGCATGACCATGCGCTCGTCGTGGGCGCTGATGTCATGTCGAGCATCATCGACTATAAGGACCGCGCGACGTGTGTCCTGTTTGGCGACGGGGCAGGAGCCGTCGTGGTTTCCGCTGCGAAGGACGGGGAGGGCTCGATTCTGGATTTCGAGCATGAAATCGATGGAAGCGGCGGCGGCGCCTTGTTCATGCCGGCTGGTGGCAGCCGGCAGCCGCCATCACACGAGACGATCGAGCAGCGGATGCATTACGTCAAGCAGGACGGCCGCGCCGTGTTCAAGTTCGCCGTGCGAAAGACCGAAGAAATCGCGCGCCGGATCCTCAAGCGCAACGGCCTTGCGCCGGCGGACCTCGACCTCTTCATTTCGCACCAGGCGAATCGTCGGATCATCGAATCGGCCACGGAAAAGCTCGGCCTGGGTGCCGATAAGACCCTCATTAATATTGAGAGGTTCGGCAACACGACCGCGGCGACGATCCCGTTGGCCCTCAACGACGCCGTCTGCTCCGGCCGGCTGAAAAAGGGGGACCTGGTCCTGCTCGCCTCCGTCGGCGCTGGTTTTACTGTCGGAGCAGTCCTTCTCCGCTGGGGTTTCTAGCAATAACCCTCGAAATATCAACAACATAGACTTTAGTCTACTCCGGAGCACTCTATGTTCCGATACATGACATGTGTGCCTGTTTGGACCATGAAGTCATCTATTTTCATATTCCCTAGTGATTTCGCCCGAAAGGGCCCGCACAAGTGTTATTCTTGTCGCAGTATTGAACACGTACAAGCTGTCCGTTAGAGAACCACGGATTTGATCACTTCGGCGTATTCCCCTTACTCCCAACAACTTCGGCCGACGCAAGCGTACTGCTGTTCAGCTGGCTACCAAATTGCTAGGCCAGAGGGCATGACCTTCGCCCGCCGTGTGTTTGGGCTTTTGCTCGTAGGACTTGGTGTCCTCGCGAGCGTGAGCTCTGCCGGGGCGCAGGGGACCTACATCGAGAAGTCGCTCCGCAAGGGCGGCCACTCGAGCCAGCACGTCATTATCACCATCGCGCCGGGGCACGAAAACGAAATCCTGGCCACGCTGCAGCGTCACGGCGCCAGCGTCAAATCACAGCATCCTTCAATCAACAGTGTCGCCGCCTCGATTACGGGCGATGATCTGGACGACCTGGCGCAGCACGGCGCCGTGTCGATTACGAGCGATTCGATCGTTCACCTGAACGCCGGCCCCGTTGCTTCCAATGCCGGCGGCACCACGAAAATCGCACTCGATTCGAATGCGCCGCAGGGACAGGCGGTCAGCACTCTGCGGTTGTCGCTCGGATTGACGGCAGGCTCATCGACGAATCTGGCACCGGGCGTTGTCAACGGTTCGGGTATCGGCATCGCGATTGTCGACTCGGGTATCTATCCGAGCGCCGATTTCGGCACGCGCATCAAGGGCTTCTACGACTTCACGCGTCTTGACCGGCGCCGTCGTCCGACGCAGCCGGCTCCGTACGACGATCATGGCCACGGCACGCACGTCGCCGGCCTGATTGCCAGCAGCGGCGCCGCGCCGGGCTACATGTTCCAGGGCGTTGCGCCCAACGCGAACCTGGTCGTGTTCAAGGTGCTCGACAAGAACGGCGCGAGCTCGACCAGCACGGTGATCGCGGCGATCGAATACATCAGCGCGCACCGCAGCGCGCTCGGCATCCAGATCATCAACCTGTCGCTCGGCCATCCGATTACGGCTCCGGCGAAGTTCGATCCACTCGTTCAGGCGATTGAGCAGGCCAGCGCGCAAGGCCTGATCGTCGTCGTCGCGGCCGGCAACGATGGTCCGGGCTACGGCAGCGTGAATTCGCCGGCGAATGCCCCGTCTGCCATCACCGTCGGCGCTGCCGACGGCAAGACCACCGTGACGCGGACCGACGACTATGTTCCCTCCTTCAGCTCGAAGGGGCCGACGTGGTACGACGGCTTCGCCAAGCCGGACGTCGTCGCGCCTGGCGTGAATCTGTACTCGGAGGCGAGCCCCGGCTCGACGCTGGCCAACAGCACGAGCCCGCAGTATCCGCAGGAAACCGTCGACGGCGTGAAGCTGATCGATCTTGGCGGCACGAGCATGTCGGCGGCCGTCGCGACTGGAGTACTCGCCCTCGAGCTCGATGCAAACACGCATCAGAGCGGAGCGCCGCTGACTCCGAATGCCGCGAAGGCCATCCTGGAGTACACGTCCACCACCGTGGCGGGGGCCGATTACCTGACGCAGGGCGCTGGACAGGTCAACGCGGCCGGCGCGGTCCAGCTCTCCGGGGCGATCAACACAGCAGCGCCCGTCAATTCATGGTGGCTGCAGGCCGGTGTGTCGAGCAGTTCGACAATCGGCGGCCAGAATTATCCGTGGGCCCAGAACATCGTCTGGGGTCCGCACGTGCTCGGCGGCCGGCTCATCAATTACAACGCCCGGATGTGGGACGACAACATCATCTGGGGCACCGGCGTGATCCAGGGGCGCAACATCGTCGGGCCGTCGCGAAAGGTTCGCGGCCGGTTCCTGGACGACAACATCATCTGGGGCACGGATTTTACCGTCCTCAAGAACAACATCGTCTGGGCGACCGAGGCCGGCGACAACATCATCTGGGGCACGAACCTCGCGGAGTTCCGTGTCGTTGGCGAGCGCGTCGGCAAGAACATTGTCTGGGGCACCGCAGACATCGACAACATCATCTGGGGCACGCTCGACATCGACAACATCATCTGGGGAACCAGTGATGGCGACAACATCATCTGGGGAACCTGGTTCGCCGACAACATCATCTGGGGCACGACCGACGTCGACAACATCATCTGGGGCACGTCGGCCGCCGAAGACAACATCATCTGGGGCACGTCGTCGACCGTACGGTCGATCCTGAAGTTGCTCAAGCCGAGTTCAGCCGACGACAACATCATCTGGGGCACGAAGTCGACGGCGAAGGCCGGCGGCGACAACATCATCTGGGGCACGGCTCTCGATGTCGACAACATCATCTGGGGCACGAACGACGACAACATCATCTGGGGCACGTCCAGTGATGGCGACAACATTATCTGGGGCACGGATCTCGTCGAGAACATCATCTGGGGCGTCAGCGACGGCGACAACATCATCTGGGGAACGGCAATGGACGCCCTCGACAACATTATCTGGGGCACCTCAAAAGCAGCGGTAGGGAAGTAAACATGGCTTACTCTTCTTATCTCGAAGTTGTTCCTGCGACGATTGGCGAGATGATGCCATCGACGACGCCGGCTTCGGCGCCGTCGAGACATCGCGATTGGCGCGAGGGCCTGCCGGCTCTCACCGGATCGCTCATCTCCCTGCGCGAGCTGAGGCCCAGCGACGCGCCGAGTCTTCTCGCGGCGCTTGGCACGGCCGAAGTGACGCGGCTGATTTCGCCGCCACCGCCGACGGTCGAGGGCTTCGAGAAATTCATCGCCTGGACGCAGCGTCAGCGTGAAGCTGGAAAATCGGTTGCCTTCGGCGTCGTGCTGAAGGGTTCGGATACCGTCATCGGGCTCTTCCAGGTTCGCGCCCTGCAGCCGGCGTTCGACATCGCTGAGTGGGGCTTTGCGCTCGGTTCCGACTTCTGGGGCAAGGGCATCTTCATGGATGCCGCGCAGCTCGTGATCGATTTCGCCTTTGAAGCGCTCGGCGTTCACCGCCTCGAGGCGCGCGCCGCGCTGAAGAATGGCCGCGGCAACGGCGCCCTGCAGAAGCTCGGCGCGGTTCAGGAAGCGGTGCTTCGCGGCTCGTTCCTGCGCGACGGCGTCTATCTCGATCAGGGTTTCTGGACGATCATGAGCGACACCTGGCGCGAGAGTCAGCCTACCCGCTCGGTCGTTCGCATCGTTCACTAAATCGCCCGCGCCCCTCACGCGCGGTAACATCACTCGCGGATGGACGTCCGCGACTTCGACTTCGAACTCCCTCCAGAGCTCATCGCCCAGGAACCGCCCGTCGAACGCGGAACGGCCCGGCTGCTGTGCGTCGATCGCGGCACCGGCGCCCTGGCGCACACGACCGTCGAGCATCTTCCCCGCTTGCTGCGTCAAGGCGATGTCATCGTCGTCAACAACACGCGTGTCTTTCCTGCGCGGCTCCTTGGCCGTCGTGTCCCGAGCGGAGGGGCGGTCGAGTGCCTGCTCGTCGGCCGCGTATCCGATACCCCGCCGCAGGCCTCTGCCGAAGGAGGCGAGTACTGGCAGGCGCTGATGCATCCGGGACAGAAGCTCCAGCCGGGTGCGCGAGTTCAATTCGGACAGAATCCGGTGATTCACGGTGAAGTGATCGAGCGCCGGTTCCATGGACGCCGGGTGATCCGGTTGTGGACCGACGATGGCAGATCGATCGACGACGCCGTCGATGCCGTCGGACATGTGCCGTTGCCTCCCTACATCAAGCGCGAGGATCGTCTCGAGGATCGCGAGCGATACCAGACGCTGTTCGCGCGGGAGCGCGGATCGGTCGCCGCTCCTACGGCGGGCCTCCATTTCAGCCGCGACTTGACGGCCTCGCTCGAACGTCAGGGCGTCGAAATCGTGGAAATCACCTTGCACGTCGGGTACGGCACGTTCCAGCCGGTGCGCGTCTCGAGCGTCGAGGACCACCGGATCGATCCCGAACGATTCCAGATCGCAGACGCGGCCGCCCGTTCGATCAACTGCGCGCGCAGCGAAGGCCGGCGCGTGCTCGCGGTTGGCACGACGACGACGCGCGCCCTCGAGGCCGTGGCGGCGGCACACGGCGGCGAGCTGGTTGGCGGCGAAGGCTCGACCGATCTCTTCATGTTTCCCGGGTTCAGGTTTCGCGTCGTTCAAGGACTGCTGACCAATTTTCATCTGCCGCAGTCATCGTTGCTGATGCTGGTCTCGGCCTTCGGCGGGCATCAGCACGTGATGGCCGCCTATGCGGCAGCCATCGCGGAGCGCTATCGCTTCTACAGCTATGGCGACGCCATGCTGGTCGTGTGAGGGCTTGCGTACGGTAAAATCAGCGTTTCCCCTGCCGGGGTAGCTCAGTTGGTGAGAGCACGCGTCTCATAAGCGCGGGGTCGACGGTTCGAATCCGTCCCCCGGCACTTCGTTGCGATTGAACAAGGCAGGACAGGCAAGATAGGCGGGATAGACAGGAAGGCCTGTCCAGCCCCATCCAGCCTGTCCCGTCTGACTATCCGCATGTTGCTTGATCGCATCCGCCGTACGATCCGCGAGCACGACCTGGCTGGCGCGCGTACGAGTGTGGTTGCGGCGCTGTCGGGCGGCGCCGATTCCGTCGCGCTCCTGCATCTGCTCCGAGAGCTGGATGCGGCTGGCGATCTGATGCTTGCCGGGGTCGCGCACTTCAACCACCAGCTTCGTGACAACGCGGGCCGCGACGAGGACTTCTGCGCGGCGATGGCGGGCGCCTGCGAGCTCCCGATTCTGATTGAGAGAGAAGACGTCCGCGCCAGGGCGGAGACCCAGGGGCGATCCTTCGAGGATGCAGCAAGCGCGGCGCGGCATGAGTTCTACGGCCGCGCCCGCGCGCATTTTGCGGCCGACTGTGTCGCAGTCGGTCACACACGCGACGACCAGGCGGAGACGTTTCTCCTGAGGCTCCTCCGCGGCGCCGGTTCACGCGGCCTCGCCGCCATGCATCCGCGAAACGGTGATGTCATCCGTCCATTACTCGCTTGCCGCCGCGTGGATCTCACTGCCTACCTCGACACGCGCGGCATCGCGCATGTCGAGGACGAAACGAATCGCGACGTCGATATTCCCCGCAATCGCGTCCGCGTCGAGCTGCTTCCGCTTCTCGAAGCACGGTTCAACCCGAATGTGGTCGACGTCCTCGCCAATCAATCCGAGCTTGCGCGGCACGAGTGGCTCTGGATGGAATCGGAGCTCGAAAACGCGAACCGGAACCTGGAACCCGGAACCCTGGAACCTGGAACCCTGTCTCTCGACATCACCAGCCTCCGGGAGGCCCCGGTGGCTCTACGCCGGTACGCGGTATGGAAAGCGATGACGCGCGTGGCTGGTCTGCGTCCCGTGTCGTTCGATCACGTCGAGGCCGCGCTCAGGCTCATCGATGCTGCCGGCTCTGCTGGACCGTTCGACGGTCCAGGCCAGTCCGTGCAACGGATCGGCGCGTCTCTCGTCTTAACAGAGAGAGCAGCCGACAATCCTCTAGGCAGTAAAGACAACGCGTTTCACTATCCACTGCCAGTACCCGGAGAAGTACGGGTGGCCGAGGCTGGGTGCATCGTGTCGGCTGAGCTGGCTGTCGGATCTGCAGCCGACGCGCTTCGTGCAGCCGCGGGCAATCGCGCCGTGGCAGTCGTCGCGAACGACGCCGAACGATGCGCGTTTGCCGTTCGGAGCAGGCGGCCCGGCGACCGCTTCAGCCCGCTCGGACTTGGCGGATGGAAGAAGCTGCAGGACTTCCTGGTCGATCGTAAAGTGCCCCGGGCTGCACGTGACGGCGTGCCCCTCGTTGTTGACGGCGCCGACCGCATCGTGTGGGTGGCGGGCCACGAAATCGACCAGGCGTTTCGGGTAACGGACGCTTCGCAAGCCGTGGTAATCTTGACACTTAGGCAGGTCTGAGGGCCTGTCGAGCTTTTGGAGGTCTCTGCGTGAACTCGACGTTAAAGAGTTTGTTGTTCTGGACCGCGCTCTTCGTGGTGGGACTCCTTATATGGAACGTCTCCACGAGGTTCCAGCGGCCCGAACGGCGTGTGAGCTTCAGCGAGTTCATGACCTCGGTCGGTTCGGGCAGTGTCGCGAAGGTCGAAATTGTCGGTCAGGACCTCACCGGCACGACCAAAACGAACGAGACATTTCACGCTTACGTGCCGACGCAGTACGACGGTCTTGTCAACGAGTTGATGAAGGCCAACGTGCAGGTCAACGCAAAAGAACCGACCGCCAGCCCGTGGGCTTCGCTGCTGCTCGGGTGGGCGCCGACCCTGCTCATCGTCGGCTTCTGGCTCTTCTTCATGCGGCAGATGCAGAGCGGCGGCAACAAGGCGCTGTCGTTCGGCAAGAGCAAGGCCAAGCTGTCGTCAAGCTCGCAGAAAAAGGTCACGTTCAAAGACGTCGCCGGCGTCGATGAAGCGAAGGAAGAGCTCCAGGAAATCATCGAGTTCCTCAAGGAACCGCAGAAATTCCAGAAGCTCGGCGGACGCATTCCGAAGGGCGTGCTGCTCATGGGCCCTCCGGGAACGGGCAAAACGCTGCTCGCTCGCGCCGTGGCCGGCGAAGCCAACGTTCCGTTCTTCTCGATCAGCGGATCTGATTTCGTCGAGATGTTCGTCGGCGTCGGCGCCAGCCGCGTGCGCGATCTCTTCGAGCAGGGTAAGAAGAACGCGCCCTGCATCGTATTCATCGACGAGATCGACGCCGTCGGCCGTCACCGTGGCGCGGGTCTCGGCGGCGGTCACGACGAGCGCGAACAGACGCTCAACCAGTTGCTCGTCGAGATGGACGGCTTCGAGTCGAACGAAGGCGTCATCCTCGTGGCCGCCACGAATCGTCCGGACGTCCTCGATCCCGCGCTCCTTCGCCCGGGCCGCTTCGATCGACGCATCGTGGTGAACCGGCCGGACGTGAAGGGACGCGAAGGGATTCTCTCCGTTCACACGCGCAAGATTCCGATGTCGGACGATGTCGAGCTGCCGACGCTCGCGCGGGGAACCGCGGGCTTCTCGGGCGCTGATCTCGCCAACCTGGTCAACGAGGCGGCGCTCAATGCCGCCCGGTACAACCAGAAAGTCGTGCGGATGTACGACTTCGAGTTCGCGAAGGACAAAGTCCTGATGGGCTCCGAGCGCCGCTCGATGATCATCAGCGACGATGAGAAGCGCGTGACCGCGATTCACGAGGCCGGCCATGCGTTGCTGACGGTGTTGCTGCCGCACGCGGATCCGATTCACAAGGTGACGATCATCCCGCGCGGGATGGCGCTCGGGCTGACGCAGCAGCTGCCGGCCGACGAAAAGCACAATTACTCGCGCGACTACCTCAACGATCAGATCGCGATTCTGCTCGGCGGCCGCATCGCCGAGGAAATCACGATGGACAGCCTGACCACCGGCGCCGGCAACGACCTCGAGCGCGCCACCGAACTGGCCCGCCGCATGGTGTGCGAGTGGGGGATGAGCACGGAAATGGGGCCGCTGACGTTCGGCAAGAAGGAAGAGCAGATTTTTCTCGGCCGCGAGATTGCCCAGCACCAGGACTACAGCGAAGACACCGCCCTCAAGATCGACCATGAGGTGAAGAGGTTCGTCACGCAGAATTACGATCGCGCGTACAAGGTGCTGAGCGACAGTAAGGACGTCGTGGTCAAGATTGCCGACGCGCTGCTCGCGCGCGAAGTGCTCGACGCCGATCAGGTGAAGCGGCTCGTCGCTGGACTGCCGCTCGACGAACCGCAGCCGGCCGCCCCGCGCGCCGCCGCCTCTCCGGCCAACGACGAAGATGAAGCGCGCCCGCGCCAGAAGGAGCGCGCACCGATCGTACCGTCGCTCAATAAACCGCTCCCGCAGGAGTGACGGTACGGCGACGTTTTGCCGTCCCGCTCGCGGGCGGCCGCATGCTCGATCTGGGTTCGCGGCCGCTCGTGATGGGCGTGCTGAATGTCACCCCTGATTCGTTCGCCGATCCCGACCACCTGTCCGATCCCTCACGCGCCATCACCGCCGCGTTCGATCTTGAAGCCAGCGGCGCGGACCTCATCGACATCGGCGGCGAGTCGACGCGTCCAGGAGCCGAGCCCGTGGATGCCGACACGGAAATCGCGCGCATCGCCCCGGTCGTCGAAGCGCTCCGCGGGCGGCTGAGAGTCCCCATCTCGGTGGATACCTATAAAGCCCGCGTCGCCGACGTCGCCCTTGGCGCCGGCGCCGCGATGGTCAACGACATCAGCGGCCTCCAGTACGAGCCCGAGCTGGCCTCCGTTGTCGCGAAGCGCGGAGCGGCGCTCGTGCTCATGCACACGCGCGGCCGCTCGACGGACATGTATGCCCGGGCCGACTATCGCGACCTCGTCGGCGAAGTCGTCGCCGAACTGCGTGAGAGCATCGGCCGTGCAACGGCGGCGGGCGTGCCCCTGGAGTGCCTCCTCGTCGACCCCGGCGTCGGGTTTGCCAAACGGCCCGAGCATAGTTATGGTGTGCTGGCACGGCTTCCCGAGATCGCGGACGCGCTTCAACGGCCCGTGCTGATCGGTCCATCGCGCAAGTCGTTCCTGCAGGAAGCCGCCGGCGGCGCCGACGCGGCCCGGCGCGACTGGCCGACGGCGGCGGCGGTGACGGCCGCGGTGCTGGCCGGCGCGCACATCATCCGCGTGCACGCGGTCGCCCAGATGGTGCAGGTCGTGCGCGCCGCGGAAGAGGTCAGAAAACAGTCGCCGGCGGCTTCGAGTCAGCTGTGATGACGTGGCTCACCACGTTCCTTCGCCGTCCTCCGATCGGCTGGTGGGACCTTGCCGACATCCTCGTGGTGTCGATTCTCATTTACGAAGTCCTGAAGCTGATCAAGGGCACGCGCGCCATGCAGATGGCCGTGGGCGCGGCCGTTCTGGTCGCAATGTTCTACGGATCACGATGGGGCCGGCTCGACACGGTCAACTGGCTGATTCGCAACTTCCTCGGCTCGATCGTGTTTGCGATCATCGTGCTCTTTCAGGCCGACATCCGCCGGGCGCTCGCGCATCTGGGCCGCGCCCCGTTCTTCCGGTACTTCACGAAGGAAGAATCGGCCGAGGAATCGATCGAGGAGCTGGTCGTCGCGGCGAGCCTGCTGTCGGCGCAGCGAATCGGCGCGATCATCGCCATCGAGCGCCAGGTGGGCCTGCGCAACTACATCGAGGGCGGGATTGCGCTCGACGCCGTGCTCACATACGACCTTCTGCTGAGCATCTTCCAGCGGACGTCGCCGCTGCACGACGGCGCCGCCATCGTGCAGAACGATCGCGTGGCCGCCGCGGCATGTTTTCTCCCGCTGACGATCAATCCTCGTTTGAGCAAGGAGCTCGGATCGCGGCATCGCGCCGCGATCGGCCTCACCGAGGAAAACGACGCGGTCGCGATCGTCGTGTCCGAGGAGTCGGGCAAGGTGTCGATGGTGGTCGACGGGCAGATCGAGCGCGGGCTCGGGATCGATGAGCTGCGCGCGCGGCTGCGATTGCTGGTCCTGCATCGCCGCGCCGGCCAGGCGCGCCGCGAATCGGTGCAGTACACATGACGAACAGGATCTGGCCGTTTCGTCATGTCGGGCTGAAGCTGGTCTCGGTCGGCATCGCGATCCTGCTGTGGATGAACGTCGCCGGCGAAGAGACGGTCGAGCGCGGATTGCGCGCGCCGCTCGAGCTGCAGCAGTTTCCGGGCGGCCTCGAGATCCAGGGCGAGCCGCCATCCACGGTCGACGTGCGGGTGCGCGGAACTTCCGGCGCGTTGAGCCGCGTCGGCGCCGGCGACATCGTCGGCGTGCTCGATCTCCACGCCGCGCGGCCGGGCAACCGGTTGTTTCCAATGACGCCCGATCAGATTCGCGTGCCGACCGGAATCGAAGTCGTCCAGGTCACGCCGTCCACGATTGCGCTGACGTTCGAAAACTCGCTGGCTCGCGACGTGCCCGTCATCCCCTCCATCGAGGGCACGCCCGCGCCCGGCTACGTCGTCGTGGGAAAGCCCACCGTGTCGCCGGAACATCTCGAGATTGTCGGGCCCGAAACATCGGTGAAGCGCGCGATTGAAGCGGTCACGGAGACGGTGTCGATCGCCGACGCGCACGACTCGATTCGCCAGGACGTGTCCGTGGGGCTGATCGATCCCGCGCTCAGGCTCAAGACGCAGCGCACCGTCACCGTCAGCGTGAGCATTGCTCCCGGCCCGGTCGAGCGGAGCGTGCACAGCCTGCCGATCCATCTTCGAAACCTCGGAGAACGGCTGTCCGCTCAGGTGATGCCGTCGGCGGTGAGCGCCGGCATCCGCGGAAGCCGCGAAAACCTCGGACGAATGAATGCTGAAGACGTGACCGCTTACGTCGACCTCGCCGGCCTTGGAGCGGGCGACTACGAACTCACGGTGCATGCCGATGCGACGAGCCGCGCCGGCGTCACCCATATCGAGCCGGCGACGGTACAGGTGCGAATCTACAGTGCCAAAAACTGATCAGATGGGAACGATCCCGCGGCTCTTCGGAACCGACGGCGTGCGCGGAACGGCGGGCCTCTCGCCGCTCGATCACGCAACCGTACGCCGACTGGGCGCCGCCCTTGTCCGCGCGCTGCCGTCAGCTGCGACCCCGCCGCGCCTGCTTGTCGGCCGGGACACGCGCGAATCAGGCCCGTGGATCGAAGCGGAACTGGCGCACGGCGCATCCGGAGAAGGCGCGGTCGTGACGAGCGCCGGGATCGTGCCGACGCCGGCTGTCGCGTACCTCACGCGCTCGGCCGGCTACGACCTCGGAATCGTGATCTCGGCCTCGCACAATCCGTTCGAAGACAACGGCATCAAAGTGTTTTCCGGACGAGGCGAGAAGTTCACCGAGGACGTCGAACGCGAGGTCGAGGCGATAATCGCCGACGCTTCCTGGGACGTGGCGACGGGCAAGCCGGCGATGCTCGCTCCCGGACAGAAGGTCGACACCTACCTCGATCACCTTCGCGTCGTCTTTCCGGAGGTGGCCTCGATCGGGCCGTTCCGCCTGGCGATCGACTGCGCGAACGGCGCGACGACGCCGGTGGCGCCGCAGCTGTTTGCCGGCCTTGGTTTCCAGACGGTTGTCGTCGCCGACCAGCCCGACGGCCGCAACATCAATCTCGACTGCGGCTCGACGCACCCGGAGCGACTCGGGCGCCTCGTCGTCGAACGTGAGTGCCAGATGGGCGTGGCGTTCGACGGCGACGGCGATCGCGCGATCTTCGTCGATCATCGCGGGGCAGTGGTGAACGGTGATGCCGTGTTGCTGATGTGTGGGCGCCAGCTTCAGCGCGAAGGCCGGCTGCGCGGGAACGCCGTGGTTGCCACGGTCATGAGCAACATCGGCCTCGAGCTTGCCTTCCGCGAATCGGGCATCGAGCTGGTGCGCACCGGCGTCGGCGACAAGTACGTCATGGAGGAAATGCTCAGCCGGAATCTATCGCTTGGCGGTGAGCAGTCTGGCCACGTGATCTTCTCCGACTATCTTTTTACCGGCGACGGACTGTGTACCGCTCTCAATGTGCTGCGAACAGTGGCGGTGACCAGTCGCTCGCTCGCGGACCTCGCCGCTGATCTCACGACGTACCCGCAGGTGCTGATGAACGTCCGCGTCCGCCAGAGAGTCGACCTGCAGTCGGTGCCGGCCATCGCGGCCGTCATTGCGGCCGTGGAGGAGCGTGTCGCCGGCCATGGCCGCGTGCTGATTCGCTATTCCGGCACCGAGCCGCTGCTTCGCGTCATGCTCGAAGGGCGTCGCGACGACGAGATCCGCGCGTGGGCTCAGGAGATCGTCGACGTCGTGAAACACAACCTGGCAGTTTGAAATCACCCAATCACTAGATCACCAGATTCGCCCCTCGCATGGTCAGTCTCTCCGTCAACGTCAACAAGGTTGCCACGCTGCGGAACTCGCGCGGCGGAAAGGCGCCGAGCGTGCTCGAAGCGGTCGGCGTCTGCGTGGCGGCCGGAACGCCCGGCATCACGGTCCACCCGCGCGCCGACCGGCGGCACATCGCGCCGGACGACGTGAGGGAAATTGCCGCGGCGCTGGCGACGCAATCACGCCACGTCGAATTCAACATCGAGGGAGACCCGCGGCCAGAACTGCTGGCGCTCGTTGAAGAGGTGCGCCCCGATCAGTGCACGCTGGTGCCCGTGGCTCCGGGCGAAGTCACCAGCCAGGCAGGATGGGTGCCGGGCGCGTCTGCCGACGGCCTGGCGGACGTCGTGAAGACGTTTCGCTCGCGCGGCATCAGGGTGAGCCTGTTCGTCGATCCGCAGCCCGATGCCATTCGGTGGGCGGCGTCGATTGGCGCCGATCGGGTCGAGCTGTACACCGAGCCCTTCGCGCGCGCGTACGAGATCAGCGAGGAGGCCGGGCGCCGCTCGTATGCGACGTTCGCCGAAGCCGCGGCCCTGGCTCATTCGCTCGGTGTCGGCGTCAATGCGGGCCACGATCTCGATCTCCACAACCTGCGGATGTTTCGCGCTCTGCCGTATCTCGACGAGGTGTCCATCGGCCACGCCATCGTCTCGCGGGCGCTGTTTTTCGGCCTCGACACGGTCGTCCGCGAGTACCTCGATGTTCTGGCGGGCGCCTGATATGATCCACGGTTCATCGTGAAATCAGATTCGATTGCCTTCGGCGTAGCCGGCATCGCGTTCGGATTGATTGCGGGATGGATCATCGGGAGCCAGCAGGTGCCGTCCCGGCAGCCGCCCGCGCAGACCGCTGCCGCATCCGCGCCCGCGCAGGCAAACACGCGCGCGGCCGTCCTCGACGAAGCGAAGATCACGGCGCTGAAATCGGCCGCCGATCGAGAGCCCACGAACGCCAAACCCCGGATAGATCTCGGCAACGTCTACTTCGATGCCGAGCGTTACGACGACGCGATCAAGTGGTACGAGGCCGCGAGCAAGCTCTCACCGAAGGACGTCAACCTCAGCACCGACCTTGGTGTCTGCTACTACTACTCGAACCAGCCCGACAAAGCGCTCGCGCAGTTCGACAAGTCGCTGGCGATCGATCCCAGACATCCGAAGACGCTGCTGAACCTCGGGATCGTCAAAGCGTTCGGCAAGCAGGATCTGGCCGGCGCGACGAAGGCCTGGGAACAGGTGATGGCGATCGATCCGAACAGCCCTGAAGGCCAGGCCGCCAAACGCGCGCTCGACACGTTGAAATCGGCCCACGGCGCTGGTGAACCAAAACCCGGGGCGTAGTCGTGCTGGGCTTCGTCCTCGACGTCCTGTTCTTCCTGTTCATCGCGCGAGCGATCTGGAAACTCGCGCAGGGATTCATCGAGGGCTATGCCGGCTCGCCCAGAGCATCGAGCGGCGGCGTGCCGAGCCGCGGCGTGCAGATGGCCCGCGACCCCGTCTGCGGGACGTACGTCGTGCCCGATCGCGCACTGGCCATCTCCGAGGGCTCACGTCAGATCTTTTTCTGCTCGACGGCGTGCCGCGATAAGTACCGGGCCAGGAGCGCATGAGCGTCGAATCCCTCCGCTCCGACATCGTCGAAATCGGCCGGCGGATGTACGCGCGCGGGTATACGGCCAGCAACGACGGGAATATCAGCGTCCGCATCGACGCGAGCCGGCTCCTCATGACGCCCAAGAGCGTGTGCAAGGGTTTCATGACGCCCGACATGATGTGCATCACCGATCTGGAGGGCCGGAAGCTGCAGGGCGACCGCGATCCCTCATCGGAAGCGCTGATGCATCTCGAGGTGTACCGCCAGCGCCCCGACGTTCAGGCCGTCGTGCACGCCCATCCGCCGACGGCGACCGGGTTCGCCGTGGCCGGCATCCCGCTCGACCGCGCCGTCCTCGCGGAAGTGCTGACCACGCTCGGCAGCATCCCGCTGGCCGAGTACGCGACGCCATCCACCGCCGAGCTGCCGGAAGCCGTGCGGAAGTACATCAAGGCGCACGACGGCATGCTGCTCGCCAACCACGGCGCGCTGACGGTGGGCGGGGATCTCTACTCGGCTTACTACAAGATGGAGACGATCGAGCACTTCGCGAAGATCAGCCTCGTCGCCAGGATGCTCGGGCGCGAAAACCTGATCTCACGCGAAGAGGTCATGCGGCTGCAGCAACTGCGCGGCACGTACGGCATCCAGGCGCCGGCGCCGATTTGCGCGGATGATCCGATTGCGGACGATCCAGGCAATGCCGCGACGTGCCAGACGGTCCAGGCCCCTGAAGGCGACGGCGCGCGGTTGATTCCTGCGCCGGGCAGCGCGGAGAAGGCGGGGGATGACACGGAAATTCGGTTAACATACCGCGAGCTCTCCGCGCTGATAGAAGACGCGATCCGGAACCTGCGGTAGCGGAGTGTCACCTCTGGAACGACGAAGGAGACCGTGATGGGTGAGGCGCTTGGGATGATCGAAACGAAAGGCCTGGTCGCGATGATCGAGGCGGCCGACGCGATGGTGAAGGCCGCGAAAGTCACGCTCGTGGGCTGGGAGAAGATTGGCGCCGGCTACGTCACCGCCATCGTCCGAGGCGATGTGGCTGCCGTGAAAGCCGCCACCGACGCGGGCGCCGCCGCCGCGCGCCGTGTCGGCGAGCTCGTCTCGGTCCACGTCATCCCGCGGCCACACGCCAACCTCGAGGACGCGCTGCCGATCGGGAAAGCCGTCAAGGTCTGAAGACGCGTCGTGCTCCTAGCCAAGGTGGTGGGGACTGTCGTCGCGACCCGCAAGGACCCGCGCCTCGTCAGCAGCAAGCTGATGCTCGCGCGGCCGATGGATCCGCGCGGCAAGGCCGAAGGCAGCTACCTCGTCGCCATCGACACGGTTGATTCCGGCGTCGGCGACACCGTCCTCATCGTCAGCGGCAGCTCGGCGCGCATGGCGTCGGGCCTGAAGGATTGCCCGGTCGACGCCGCCATCGTCGGCGTCATCGACGCCATAGAGCTCAATGAACCGTAATGCAAATCGCCCGAGTCATCGGTGACGTTGTCGTCACGCAAAAAGACGAGAATCTCGCCGGCCTCAAACTTCTCATCATTCAACCGCTGACTCCGGAGCGCGAGCCGGCGGGCCGCGCGCTTGTCGCCGTGGACGCCGTCGGCGCCGGCGTCGGCGAAGAAGTGTTTTTCGTCCGCGGCAAGGAAGCCAGCTTTCCGTTTTATCCCGTTGAAGCGCCGGTCGATGCCGGCATCGTCGGTATCATCGATCACTGGGATCTCGGATAGAGAAAGGACGTCTCCAATGAAGATTCGCTCAGCAATCGCCGCAATCATCGCGCTGATCCTGATGCTCGTGGCCTGGGCTTCCGCGCAGGTCGTGCAGCCTCGGCCGGTTCAACCCCCCGTCGTCCTGGCAGGAGCCGATATCGGTTTCCGGGTCGAAGGACAAAAGGGCGATGCGGTCACCGGAACGTTGGTCGTGCGGGTTGACGGGAAGTGGATCGACGCGCAGCTGGCTGGCCGCGGCACGCTGAAACTCTCGGCCCGATAACTGCGGCCGATGCAAATCGCCATCGTCGTCGGCACCGTCGTGTCGACGCAGAAACACAGGAAGTTCGAGGGCGCGAAGCTGTTGCTCGTCCAGCCGATCGACGCGTACGACAAACCTCGAGGCACGCCCCTGCTGGCCGTCGACGGCGTCGGCGCCGGGGTGCACGAGAAGGTGCTGATTGTCCTCGAGGGTCGCGCCGCCGGTGAGGCGCTCGGCCGCAAGGCGGCGCCGGTTGACGCCGCAATCATTGGTATCATCGATCACGTGGACGTGAATGGAGATTTCTGACGGCGACCTGCGTGCGCTCGTGCGGGATTCGGTTGCGCGGCACGCGGCGGAGGCCGGCGCTCCACACGCCCCGTCGCACCACCTGACGTTCAGTAGTTCGCATCCCAGCCATGTGAAGTTTCTGCTGCCTGCCGGGGGCGACGGCGACGGCATGTGCGTGATCGAACCTTCGGTGCGCTGCACCCACTGCGGCTATTGCCAGTCCTACGGCCACTGACATCGCCCGGGCGTGCCAAGCACGTCGGATCCATCATGCAGGCGCTCGCCCGCGAGATCGACGGGCTCGAGCTGCCGGCCGTCGAAAAGATTTCAGAATCGAGCCAGGAAGATCCGTTTCAGGTGCTGATCGGCACGTTGCTGTCCGCTCGCACGCAGGATGCGACGACGGCCGCGGCGTCGGCGCGTCTGTTTGCCGTCGCGCGCACGCCCGGGGCGATGGCGGCGCTCACGGTGAAGCGGATCGAACGGTTGATCTATCCCGTCAGCTTCTACCGGCACAAAGCGAAGCATGTGAAGGCAACGTGTCGGATTCTGGTCGACACGTTCGACGGTCGCGTGCCTCAGACGATGGAGGAGCTGCTGACGCTGCCGGGCGTTGGACGGAAGACCGCGAACCTTGTGCTGATTCTTGCGTTCAAGAGCGCGACAAACATCTGCGTCGATACGCATGTGCACCGGATCTCGAACCGTCTCGGATGGGTGAAGACAGCCGCGCCAGACGAAACCGAGCAGGCGCTCTACAGGGCCACGGCACGGGAGTGGTGGCCGAGCATCAATCTGTATCTCGTGACGTGGGGACAGAACGTGTGCCGGCCGGTGTATCCACGGTGCGGCGAGTGCGTCATCCGCAAGTGGTGTCCGCGCATCGGCGTGGTCAGAACGGGGCGGACGTGATGGTCGCGCGCCGACCGCTCGTGGCCGCGCTGGTGCTCGCGATTGTCGCGCTGGTCTGCCTGCCGGCGGCGTCCCGTGCCCAGATCATTGGCCCCGTGATCGTCGTCGAGACGTCGAAGGGCGCCTTCGCATTCGAAACCTATCCGAACGAAGCGCCGAGGACCGTCGCGCACATCGTTCAGCTCGTCCGGCAGGGTTTCTACGACGGCCAGCGGTTTCATCGCGCGCTTCCGGGCTTCGTCGTGCAGTGGGGCGATCCGCGATCGCGCGATCTCGACAAGCAGGCCGACTGGGGCCGCGGCGGCCCGGCGTCGAGCGGGACGCCCATCGGCGTGCCTGAGATCAGCAAGAAACATCTCCAGACGAAGGGCGCCGTGGCTGTGGCGCACTACGGCGATCCATCAAAGGCCGACAGCCAGATCTACGTGACGCTTGCCGATCGCCCGGACCTGAACGGCAGATACACGGTGTTCGGTCATGTCATCGCGGGCAGTGACGTCCCAGACAGGATTGAGAAAGGCGACCTCATCACGCGGATGTACGTGCGGGAGTGACGAGATGAAATGGATTCGATCTGCTCTGTTGATGTGGGCGGTGATGATGTGCGGCGCCGCCGCGTTCGCTCAGGACGAGCCACGAATCGGCCTGACGATGGGCTCTCCTTCTTCAGTCGGCGTCATCTGGCAGGTGTCAGATAAGGTGGCGGTCCGGCCCGAGCTGGCTTTTACGCGCGTGACGAACGAGTTTCCGTCCGCAGACCTGGTCGGCGGCGGCACAACCACCGCGTCGGCCGACTCGTGGCAAGTTGGCGCGGGTGTCAGCGGATTGTTCTATGTCAGCCGATGGAATGGCGTTCGCACCTATCTCAGTCCCCGACTGGTCTACACGAAATCGTCGTCCTCATCGTCGAGTTCGTCCGTCTCGTCGATCAAAGGGGAATCGTCGATGTACACCACGTCCGGTTCCTTTGGCGCGCAGTATGCGGTCGCCAGGCATTTCGGTGTCTTCGGCGAGGTCGGGTTGGCGTATGGATCGACGACGAGCATCTCCACGTCAACCGTGACGCTTCCCGGCATCGGTGCGTTCCTGGGGGCTTCAGCGCCCTTGAGCACGCTCGTCACGCGCACGGAGTCGCGAACGACATCGTTCGGCATCCGCAGTGGTGTCGGCGTGATCCTCTTCTTCTGATGGCACGGGCCGGACTCACGCTTTCCGGGCGATGGCCTTTGCGGCTCCGACCAGTTCCGGATACTCCGACAGGAATTCCGACGAATACTCACCCTCGAGCGGCTCTCCGAGTTGACGTTTGATCATGGCCGCGTTCGCGACTGACTTCGCGGAGAAGTGATTGTTCGTGTACAGGTAGGCCTTCCTGACAATCTCTCGCGCCGCGCCGAGCGTTTCGACAAACTCGCTCACCTCGCCGGCGGAGTACAGATAGTTGTAGCGGTCTTCGGACTTGCCGTGTTTCCACCACTGCGCGGCGTTCCGGCCGTGGAGCCGCATGTAGTAGAAGCCGCGGACATTCGGCAGCTGATTCTGACGAATCGACAGCCGGAACTTCGGCTCGTCGATCTGCACGAGCGCCGCGCCCGAGGCATTGAGGAGCGCGAGCGTGTCGCCCAGCGTATCGCTCCAGGTCGCGTGCCGCAGCTCGACGGCCACCGAATAGCCCCTGAACGCATCGAGCAGCCAGGCGAGATAGTCGCGCGACGGACCGTCGCTCTTGAAGCTGGGCGGAAACTGCGCGAGCAGCGCGCCCAGTTTGCCGCTGGATGCGAGCGGATCGACGCCGCGCCGGAACTCGTCGAGATCCGCCTGATTCGGCCTCGCCACGACATCGAGGAGCGCGTCGGCCGCAGCGTCGCCGGCTCCAATGCCCTTCACGTACGCCTGCTTGAACATCTTCGGGTGCGTGAACTTCTGGTAGAGCTTCACCGAGAAGTCGAACCCCGCCGGCGTGCGATCGGCCCATGCACGAGCGACATCCGGCCGTGGCTGCCCGTAGAACGTCGAATTCACTTCGACGGTGTTGAAGTGCTCGGCGTAGAACGACAGCTCGTCGAATCCCTTCGCGCGGCCGCGCGAAGGCGGATAGAAGACGCCGTTCCATGTGCCGCGCCCGGCCGGGTAGTTCCACCCGCTCGTGCCGATGCGGAGGTCCGCGGTGGCCATCGTAGAATAGTGACACGGCCATGCTGACCGTCAACGAAATCTTCCACTCGATTCAGGGCGAATCGAGACGCGCCGGGGATCCGTGCGTGTTCGTCCGTCTGACAGCGTGCGATCTCCGCTGCACCTGGTGCGACACTCCGTATGCGTTCTACGAAGGCCGCAAGATGTCGATCGACGATGTCCTGCAGTCCGTGGACGGCTACGGTTGCCAGTTGGTCGAAATCACTGGCGGCGAACCACTGCTGCAGGACGATGTGTACGAGCTGATGGATCGGCTCCTGGCCGGCGGCCGTACCGTGATGCTTGAAACGGGCGGGCACCGGCCGATCGATCGGGTGCCGCGCGACGTGATCAAGATCGTCGACGTCAAGTGTCCCGGCAGCGGGGAGGCAGCGAAGAACGACTGGCACAATCTCGAGCGGCTTGCTCCGCACGACGAGGTGAAGTTCGTCATCGCCGACCGCGCCGACTACGAGTTTGCCCGCGATGTCGTGTGCCGCCGGCTGACGGACCGCGCCGGCGCGGTGCTGTTTTCGCCGGTCCACGGCGAACTCGATCCGAAGACGCTGTCGGAATGGGTGCTTGCCGATCGGATCCGGGTGCGGGTCCAGCTCCAAATCCACAAACTGATCTGGACGCCAGACACGCGGGGTGTCTGAGACCACATCACCACCTCACCAATTCATGCGCGCAGTAGTGCTCCTCAGCGGTGGCCTGGATTCCTACACCGCTGCGGCCATCGCCAAGGCAGATGGCTTCGTTCTGAACGCCCTCACCATTCATTACGGCCAGCGGCACGCACGCGAAGTGGAATCCGCGCGCTATGTGGCCCGGGCGCTTGGCGTCGAGCAGCACAAAGAGCTCACCGTCGACTTGCGGCCGATTGGCGGCTCCTCGCTTACGACCGACCTCGACGTACCGCGCGATCGCGACCTGACGGCCAGGGATATTCCGTCGACGTACGTCCCCGCCCGCAACACGATCTTTCTCTCGCTTGCGCTCGGATGGGCCGAAGTGATCGGCGCGCACGATCTCGTGGTCGGTGTCAACGCGCTCGACTATTCCGGTTATCCCGACTGCCGGCCCGAGTTTGTGCGGGCGTTTGAAGCGCTGGCGGATGTCGCGACGCGCGCCGGCGTCGAAGGCGCGCGCTTTCACATCCACACACCGCTCATCCAGATGACGAAAGCCGACATCATTCGCCGCGGCCTCGAGCTCGGCCTCGACTATGGCCTGACGCACAGCTGCTACGATCCCTCGCCGTCGGGCCGTCCGTGCGGACACTGCGACAGCTGCGTCCTTCGCGCGAAAGGGTTTGCCGCGGCCGGCGTCTCCGACCCCCTGCTTCTGCGTTAAGATCGCGCGGATTCCTTGAGGTTTCTCCGCACACAACCCATTCTTCGCCAGGTGATTGTCGGCGCGGCGGTGCTGCTGCTCCTGCTCGCCGCCACGATTGGCTGGTCGGCGATTCGGACGCGGAACGAACGCGCCGACGAAGTGCGCGCAGAAGCCGGCTCGATCGCCACGACCGCCGCCGCGGTGTTCAACGAGTACTTCACGAGCCTTGATGCGACGGCAGCCATGCTGCAGCTGCACCCGGCGGTGCGGACGCTCGACGGCGGGATGAGCAAGGCGGTGTTTGTCCGGATTCTGCGCGACCAGCCCCTGCTGAACGATGTGCTCCTGCGTGCTGCCGACGGCCGCCTCGTGACGTCGGCGATCGAGCCGCTGGTCGCTCAGCCCGCCGCTCCGCCGTTCATCTTCGAGGTCGTCAAGGACGGTCGCCCGGCTGTCAGCCAGCTCATGATCGGTCCGATTACCGGGCGCCAGACCGTCATGCTCGCGTTCCCGGTCCGCGGCGAATCTGGCGCGGTCGCCGGCGTGCTCGGCATCAGCCTCAACCTGCCGGCGCTTGGCCGGTTGTTCGCGGACCTGACGCTGCCGCCGGGGTCGACCGTCACTCTGGTCGATCGCAACGGCCGCGTGCTGGCGCGCAACATCGAGCCGGAGAAGTTCATCGGTTCGATGTTCGAGGCGCCGGTGCCCAGTCCTCTCGAGGTGTCTCGCACGTTCACGCGGACCGGTCCCGACGGCGTCGAGCGGTTCTACGGTAACGCTGTCATCGGGAGAGGACCGTGGCTGCTCAGCGTGGCCATCCCACGGACGGAAGTGCTCGCGCGGCTGGCTCCGCTCTGGCGCCGCAATCTCATCATCGTCGCCCTCGCCACCCTCAGCGTCATGGTGCTGGCGGTCTGGATCTCGACGCAGATGGCGGTAGACCTCAAGCGGCTGCGCCGCAACGCCCAGCGGATCGCGGCCGGAGACTTCTCCCCGCCCGATCAGTCGTCGGCCCATAACCTCGAAAGCGCCCAGCTGCTCGAATCGTTTGTGACGATGGCCGTCAAACTGCGCGAAGCGCGCGAGACGCACGAACAGCAGCTCGAGGAGGAACGGAAGATGCGCGAGGCCGTGCAGTCGCTTCAGCGGCAGGTCGTCCGGCAGGAGCGGCTCGCGGCTGTCGGTGTGCTCGTGTCGGGCGTCGCCCACGAGCTGAACAACCCGCTGCAGGCCATCGTCGGAACGATCGAGCTGCTCGAACGGCGCCAGGATCTCGACGCGACCATGCGCGACGAAATCGCGTTCGTGAAAACGCAGAGCGGCCGCGCGCGCGAGATCATCCGGAACCTGTCGCGCTTCAGCGATCAGCAGGCGGGACCACCGACCGTCGTCGATCTCCGCGAGGTGATCAACGAGGTCGTGCAGCTCCGCAAAAGCGATCTTGATACGTCTTCAATCGCCCTCGACATCGAGATGTCATCCATACGGCCCGTGCATGCGAGCTTCACCGAGCTGGAGCAGGTCGTGCTGAACTTCGTCATCAACGCGCAGCAGGCGATTGAAGCCTCCGAACAGCCCGGCCGGATCCTCATCAAGCTGTCGGATGCCGGCACGCGCGTGAGGCTCGAAGTGCGCGACAACGGTCCCGGCGTGCGGACCGCCGACGAGCCCAAGCTGTTTCAGCCGTTCTTCACGACCAAGCCGATCGGCAAAGGCACCGGCCTCGGCCTGTCGGTCAGCTACGGCATCATCGACGCGTACGGCGGCGCGATCGGCTATCTGAACAACGAGAGCGGCGGCGCGACGTTCTTCTTCGAACTGCCGGCCAATCCCGAGGCGCAAGAGGCTCCAGCCACGAATGACGGACCGCCTGTATTACGCGGACGCGTACTGCCGAGAGTTTAGCGCCACCATCGCGCGGGTCGACCGCCGAGCCGGCAGGACTATCGTCGAGCTCGATCGCACGGCGTTCTATCCCACGTCAGGCGGCCAGCCGTTCGATTTGGGCACGCTTCTTCGCGATGGCGGCGCCCTGCACGTCATCGATGTTCTCGACGAAGACGATGGCAGCGTGGCGCACGTGCTCGACGAACGCGACGCAGGCAGCGGGGAGGTGACGGCGGGGCAGACGGTCCGTGGGTCGATCGACTGGACGCGGCGCTTCGACCACATGCAGCAGCATTCCGGCCAGCACGTCCTCTCGGCGGCCGTCGATCGGTTGTTTGGCGTGAGAACGGTGAGTTTTCATCTCGGCAAGGAGGCGTCGACGATCGATCTTGCCCGTGAGCTGTGGCGCGACGAAATGACGGCCGCTGAAACCGAAGCCAACCGCGTAATCTGGGAAAACCGGAGCGTGTCGATCCGATTCGTCACCGCTGAGGAGGCGGCGACGCTGCCGCTGCGGAAGGAGCCGGTGCGCGAGGGCACCTTGAGGTTGGTCGACATCGACGGCTTCGATCTGTCCGCGTGTGGCGGCACACACGTCGAGCGGACGGGGTCGATCGGCGTGATCGCGATCGGGGCCGTCGAGCGGTTCAAGGGCGGACAGCGCCTGGAGTTTTTCTGCGGAGGCCGGGCCCTCGCTCAATGGCGATCGACGCGCGGCGCCCTCGACGGCGCCGTCAAATTGCTGTCGGTGCTGCCCGGCGAGGTGCCGGGCGCGGTCGAACGGCTGCTCAACGAGGCGCGCGAGCAGCAGCGGGCGGCGATGGCCATGCAACAGGATCTGGCCTCGTACCGCGCCGGGGAAATGGCCGGCGCCGCAGAGACCGCTCCGAGCGGCCGGCTCGTGCTGCGCGTGGTCGACGCCGACGCCGGCAGCCTCCGTTCAATGGCCTCGTCGATCATCTCCAGGCCGGGCTTCATCGTCGTCCTCGTGTCAGCCTCCCGGCCGGCCCTCGTCGTGGCCGCGCGATCCCCGGACCGGCCGGTATCGGCCCACGACGTGGTCAAGGCGTTGACAGCCACGTTTGGCGGGCGTGGCGGCGGAAAACCCGAGCTCGCGCAGGCGGGCGGGCTCGATGCCAACCCCGATGAGATCCTGACCGCCGCGCGCCGGCTGGTTTAGACTGTCGTGGCGCTCATGCCACGGAGATCTGTCGCCAGTGCCTTCTGCGTGGTGCAGACGGCGCTCGCCTTGCTGTTCGCAAGCGGCCCTCGTCCGATGGCCGCCCAGAGATATTCCGTCCGGCGGGCGGCACACACCATTCAGCTCGAAGACGCCGGAAGCCACACGGTCGTCTCAATCGCCACGTCGGTCGGAAACATAGCCTTCAGCATGGCCGTGAACGGCACGAATGTCCTTCATTGGCCGTACGCCACGGTGGAGGAGTTCGCCGCAAGACCCGCGATGAGCGGCGTTCCATTCCTCGGGCCGTGGGCGAACCGGCTCGACGAGCAGGCGTTCTACGCCAACGGGAGGCGGTACCCGTTCGACATGGATCTCGGGAACGTCCGCGGCGCCATTCCGATTCACGGCTTCCTCACGACGAATTCAAACTGGACCGCCGTCGAGGCGAAAGCCGACGGCGCGTCGGCGTGGACGACGGCCCGCCTCGACTTCTACAGGCAGCCCGCGTGGATGAAGCAGTTTCCGTTCGCGCACACGATCGACATGACTTACCGGCTGCGCGACGGCATCCTCGAGGTGGCGACGACGATCCAGAACCAGGCGGCGGATCCGATGCCCGTCGCGATTGGCTTCCATCCGTATTTCCGCCTGACAGATTCGATGCGCGATGAGTGGACGGTGTCGGTGGGCGCTCGCACACATTGGCGCCTGGCGGCGACGAAGGTCCCGACTGGCGAAACCGAGCCCATCGAGCGCCTGTTTCCGAATCCACAGGCGGTCGCGCTCAAGGACTTCGAACTGGACGATGTGTTCAGCGACCTCGTGCGCGATCAGAGCGGACGTGCGCTGATGTCGGTGAAAGGTAAGTCGCAGAAGATCGACGTGCTGTTCGGCCGCAACTGGCGTTCAGCGGTTGTCTGGGCGCCGAAGCCGACGGCCGCCGCGCCCGACCGTCAGTTCATCTGCTTCGAGCCGATGGCGGGCATCACCGACGCGATGAACTTGTCGCAAAAAGGTCTGTACAAGGAGCTCCAGAGCATTCCGCCGGCCGGAACGTGGCGCGAGAGCTTCTGGATTCAGCCGACGGGGTTCTGACATGGGATCAGCGAATGTAGGGCGGCCCTTTCAGGGCCGCCGAGGCGGGGCTGAAAGCCCCGCCCTACTGCCGATGGTGCTGGCGCTGCTCGCGGCACTCTCGACGGTCTTGGCAAGTGCGCAAGATATTCATCCCGCCGACTACCCACGGGCCGACATCGAGTACGGGGCGCGCATCTACGCGGCACAGTGTTCGACCTGTCATCTGCCGACGGGCGACGGCATTGCCGGCGTCAACCTGCGCTCTGGAAAGTTTAGAAATGTCTCGAGGGATCAGGACCTCGCCAGGATCATCACGAGCGGCATTCCTCAGACGGCGATGCCGCCGTTCAAATTCGATGCGGCCGACGTCGCGGGCATCATCGCGTACCTCCGGAACATGAACACGTTCGATCCCGCGTCGGTGAAGCCTGGCGACGGGCGCCGCGGCCAGGCGGTTTTCGAAGGGAAGGGACGCTGCGCGACGTGTCATCGCGTGAACGGGCGAGGCCCGCGCTCCGCTCCCGACCTGAGCGACGTCGGCTCGCTCCGAAGCGCCGGCTCGCTTCAGCGTTCGTTGCTCGACCCGAGCAGCCAGATGATGCCGATCAACCGGCCCGTGCGGGCCGTCACGAAAGACGGCAAGGTCATTACCGGCCGGCGGCTCAACGAAGACACGTACTCCGTCCAGCTGATCGACGATCAGGAGCATCTGGTGTCGTTGACGAAGGCCGACCTGCGGGAATTCACGATCCTGAAGACATCGCCGATGCCGTCGTTCAAGGACACGCTCGAAGCCGACGAGCAGGCCGACGTCGTGGCGTACCTGCTTTCTTTGAAAGGACTGTAGGCAATGGCTGGAAGTGCATCGCAAAAGTGGCTCGTGCGTAGCGCCGGCCTCCAGGCCTGCCTGGTCGCGCTGCTGTTGACTGGCCTGCGCGCGCAGTCGTCAGTGACCGCCGATCGGCTGGCCAATGCCGCGAAGGAGCCGCAGAACTGGTTGACGTATTCCGGCGGCTACTTCAGCCAGCGCTACAGCGCCCTGAATCAGATCGATCTCACGAACGTCAGGAACCTCGAGCAGAAGTGGGTCTACCAGGGCGCCGTGGCCGGCGGCTGGCAGACGACGCCGATCGTGGTTGACGGCGTGATGTACATCACGCAGCGGCCGAACGACGTGCTCGCGCTCGATCCAAAAACCGGCCGCGTGTTCTGGATCTACCAGCACGTGCCCTCGCCGGAGGCGCGCGTCTGCTGCGGCTCGAACAATCGCGGCCTCGGGATTCTCGGCGACACGTTGTTCATGGCCACGCTGGACGGCCAGCTCATCGCGCTCGACGCGAAAAGCGGCAAGCCCTTGTGGCGGACGCTGGTGGCCGACCCGAAAGCGGGCTACTCGTTCACCCTCGCACCTCTCGTCGTGAAGGACGAAGTCATCGTGGGCGTCGGCGGCGGCGAATACGGCATCCGCGGGTACATCAGCGCACACGACGCAAAGACCGGAAAGGAGCGATGGCGCTTCTACACGGTTCCTGGACCGGGCGAGGCCGGTCACGAGACGTGGCGGCCGTGCCCGCCGAATTCCGCGACGTTTTGTGATCCCGACGCGTGGAAGCACGGCGGCGGATCGATCTGGGTGACCGGCTCGTACGATCCAGTGGCCAACCTGACGTATTGGGGCGTCGGCAACGCGGGACCCGACTGGAGCGCGGATCAACGGCCCGGCGACAACCTGTATACGGACTCAGTGGTCGCGCTCGACGCCGACACCGGGAAGCTTCGCTGGCACTATCAGTTCACACCGCACGATCGCTACGACTACGACTCGGTCCAGGTCCCCGTGCTTGCCGACATCAACTGGAACGGCGGACCCGTGAAAGCGATGCTCTGGGCGAATCGCAACGGGAACTTCTACGTGCTCGATCGCATCACCGGAAGATTCCTGATGGGGAAGGCGTTCGTGAAGGCGAACTGGCTCAGCGGATTCGACGAGCGCGGACGCCCGATCCAGACGGTCCAGCCGGAAGGCTCGCCGACGTGGCCGGGCAATCAGGGCGGCACGAACTGGTACTCGCCGTCGTTCAGCCCGCGCACGGGTCTCTTCTACGTGTCCGCGTGGGAAGACTACGCGACCATCTTTGCCGGGACGCCGATTGAGTATCGCGAGGGCCAGCAGTTCGGCGGAAATGCCAGCCGGCCGTACGTCGCGGTTCCCGGCGCACCGGCCGTCGGTGGTGGTCGCCGTGGCCCCATCAACAGCTGGACCGAGGCCGCCGGACACGGCGCCGTTATCGCGATCGATCCCGAGAACGGCTCGCACAAGTGGAAGTTCGACATGACCGACGTGAGCATCGCCGGCATTCTGACGACGGCTTCGGACGTGCTGTTCACGGGCAGCAATGAGGGGTACTTCCAGGCACTCAACGCGAAAACCGGCGCACTACTCTGGAAGGCGAGCCTGGGCGGCCCCATCGCGAGCGCCCCGATGACGTTTCAGATCGACGGCAAGCAGTACGTGTCGGTCGTCTCGGGTCTGTCGCTCGTGACGTTCGCGTTGCGGGATTGAGGGCCAGGAGGACAGGAGAAAACTCGCCACCACGGAGGAACGGAGGACACGGAGATCATCTCGTTGAGAGATTTACCTCCTTTCCTCCTTTCCTCCGTGGTGGAGAGTTCGAGAATTACCCCTTCCGTATTTTCTCGATTTTCCGATCGCGCTCCGACGTGAGCCGTTCGCGCTGGCGGCGATACTCCTGCTCGATCACTTCGCGTGGCTCGGGCTCGAGGACTCTCCTGAGCGTCGACTCGTGGAGCACCTGCTGCTCGGCGAGTTTCGCCTCGTAGAAGTTGCGGACTTCCGCGATCGCGGCTTTCTGCTCTTTTGTGACAGGCGTCGACGTCACGCCGGCGGCTTCATCACTTTTCTTGAGCCGCTCCATGGCGAGTTCGTACGCGGACTTGGGGACCGAGTCGTCGGGCATCGTGGTTACTTTTTACCTTTTTCGTCCATCCATTGATACAGCCGGCGGACGCCGCGAATGTCGGCGCCTGGACCCTGTATCTGCGGGAACGCTGATTTGTATTTCGTCAGATCCGCCTGCTGCGCCGTCTGTTCGGCCGTGCGGCCCTCCTTGCGCAGCTCGGCGCCCTGCTTCATGAGATCCGTCAGATATCCTTGAAACGCCGTGATGAGCCCCTTGTCCTTGAAGGGCGCTCCGTGGCCGGGAAGGTCAATCTCCCAGTCCATTTTCTTCACGGCATCGAGCGTGGCCACCCACTCGTCGAACTGTGCGTCGCCCATGTACGCGACCTGCGTCTCCATCATGTCGCCCGTGCAGATGATCTTTTCCTTCGGCAAGTACACGAAGGTGTCGCCGCTCGTGTGGCCGCGGCCGAGGAACAGCATTTGCACTTCGCGGTTGCCCAGGTTGACGACCTTCTTCTTCGAGTAGGTCACGTTCGGCGGCGTCGGTTTGATCTCTTTCAGTTCTTCCCAGCCTTGCTGCGCGACGGCCAGCTGCCGCTCGAGCGCGGTCTTCTGTTGCGCGTTCGTCTCTTCGGTGATGCGTTTCTTGAGCGTCTCGATGCGCGCGGGCACGTTCGTCAGCTGCGACGTCTGGTACGGCTCGCGATGCAGCACGTCGAGTTTCTCCATGGCGTACTTCACGTAGTCGTGCGCGATGATGTCGGCCTTGCCGGCATATACCTGGTTGCCGTCGGTGTGGTCGTAGTGGAAGTGCGTGTTGACCACGTAGCGCACCGGCTTCGTCGTCACGAGCTTGAGATCTTCGATGAACGCCCGCGCGGCTGCCGGCGAGGTGCCGGTGTCGACGACGAGGACGTCGCGGTCGCCGACGATGGCCACGTTGTTGCTGCCAGTCACCATTGAGCCTGTCGCCGTCGCGTAGAACACGCCGTCGGCGATCTTCTCGAGCTTGTAGGCCTTGCCGGTTGCGATGCCTGACAGCTCGTTGTAAAACGCCTCGATGTTTGGAACTCTCGGTGTCCAGCCCAGGTCATCGGTCTTCAGCTGCATCAGCAGCTGTTCTTTCGGAACGCCGCTGCGGACAAGCGCCGTCGCACGATCGATCATCGTGTCGAATTTCGTCTTGTACGCCTGGACGTCGGCTTTCGTGAGCACCGGACCGTTGCCAGGAATCGCTGCGTCGAAGTCGAGCGCCATCACGCGAGCGAGCACCTGCTTCCACTCGAGCGCGCTGCCGCCGCCCGCAGAGCCCGCGTAATCGATCAGCGGTCCGGTCGTTCCCGTGGTGACGGCGTCACTCAGTGCGACGACTTTCAAGTCGGGGTAGTACACGATGCTGTCGCCGCTCGTGTGCGAGCGTCCGTAGTGGTGAACCTGCACCTCGACGCCTCCGAGCTTGACGAGGTAGTCGGCGCCTGGGTACGTAATGCTCGGCGGCGCGGGCAGCGGGTTGTTCTGATACGTCTCGAGATTCCGCTTCAGGTTCTCGTGTCCAATGACCTGCGCGCCGGCCTCGAGGAACTTCGCGTCGTTGCCCGTGTGATCGGCGTGATGGTGCGTGACGATCACGAATTTGACAGGTTGTTCCGTGACGCTTTTGATCTGCGTCATCAGGTCGTTGTAGTTCTGATCACCCGGCAGCTTGGTGTCCATCAGGATCACGCCGGCGCTCGTCACGCGGACGAGCGAGTTTGCGCCGGCGCCGGCCACCACATACAGCCCAGGTTTGACCTGCTGAATCGGTTGCACGCCCTGCGCAGGTCCGCGTCCGCCTCTTCCCGGCCCTTGCGCTATTGGTGATGCCGACGCGCATATCACCGTAAACGCGACAATCAGCTTCTTCATGGCGGTCATCATAGCTCTGGACTCTGCCCGCCCCTCCCTGAATAATGTCCGCCTCACTCTCGACGACCAGGAAGGATCGCCATGACGCGCCAGCAGGTGGAAGCGCTCTTCGTGCGCCGCGAGACCGCGCTCACCCAGCGCGATGTCGCCGCCATTACCGCCCAGTTCGCCGAAGATGCTGTCGTCGAAAGTCCGACGGCTGGTGGTTCCGTGACGGGGCGCAAGGCGATCGAAGAGGTCACGCGCGCGTGGTTTGAAGGATTTCCTGACGTGGTCTTCAGCCGGGAGACGCTGGTGATCGACGGCGACCGTGCGGCCTGGATCGGCCACGTGCACGGGACCGACACGGGCGGCTTCCTGGGCCTTCCGCCGACCGGCAAGCCCTTCCGGGTGCCGATGGTGTTTGTGTTCACGGTGAAAGACGGATTCATCGTCCACGAACAGCGGATCTACGACTTCACTGGAATGCTGATTCAGATCGGTGTGTTGAAAGCCAAGCCTCAGTGATGTTGTCGGCGGGCACAAAGCTCGGCCCTTACGAGATTCAATCGGCGCTCGGGCGTACCGGTGAAAGAGCGGATGTCAGGTCCTCCCGTATAACTCGGTCATCATGGCGAGCTTCCGGGCGGTCTCGGGAGTGAGCTGTTCCGGCAGGAGGCGCCAGCGCCAGTTGCCGCTGGGCGTGCCGGGCCGATTCATACGCGCGTCGGTGCCGAGGCCGAGGAGATCCTGTGCCGGCACGATGGCGGTATCCGCGACAGATGCCAGCACCGCGCGAATGAACGCCCAGTGCGGCTCGCGTCCGTCGAACCCCAGGTAGCGTCGCGCGTGCTCGCGTTCGCTCTCGATCTCCGAGTGCGATCGCGTGCTGTGCTCGTCGGTACCGGCCCACCATCCCGCGGTCGTGTCGTTGTCGTGCGTTCCGGTGTAGGCGACCAGGTTTCGCACGTAGTTATGCGGCGTGAAGTCGGGCGCCTGCGGGTCGTTGCCGAACGCAAACTGGAGGATCGCCATTCCGGGAAGTCCAAATCGCTCGCGCAGTGATTCCACTTCAGGCGTGATGACGCCGAGATTCTCGGCCACGATCGGCAGGCGTTCCGTCTGAAACGCCGACTGCACGGCTTCGAAGAGCGCCGGGCCGGGCCCCTTCACCCACGCGCCCGTCATGGCGGTGGGCGCGCCGCGGGGCACTTCCCATGACGCTTCGAATCCCCGGAAGTGATCGATACGAAGACGGTCGACCTGGGAGAGCAGCGCGCGAAAGCGCTCAACCCACCACGCGTATCCGGTGCGCGCGATGACGTCCCACCGATAGTGCGGATTCCCCCAGAGCTGGCCGGTCGCGCTGAAATAGTCCGGTGGCACGCCGGTCAGTACGCTGGGGTGGCCGTCGGAATCGAGGCGGAACAGCTCGCGCCGCCCCCACACATCGGCGCTGTCGTGCGCGACGAAGATGGGGAGATCGCCCATGATCTGGATCGATCGTGCGCGACACGCGGCGCGGATGCGCTCCCATTGCTCGAAGAACACAAACTGCGTGAGCTTGTGCACCCGGATCTCGCGGGCGCAGGCCATCGACCATTGCGCGACCGAGGATGGGTCGCGGCGCGCGATATCGGGCTCCCACGCCGTCCATGCGGCCTGGTCATGCGCATCCTTCACCGCCATGAACAGCGCAAAGTCGTCCAGCCAGCTCGCGTGGGTCCGGCAGAAGCCATCAAACCGATCCCGCATCGACGGAACCGCCCGCGCGTCGAACCGTTGCAGCACTCGCGGCCAGATCGCCCGCCGATGCGCCATGACGGCGGGGAAGTCGACGTTCCCGGGCTGAACGACATTCCGCCGGCGCGACTCTTCCGATGTGAGCAGTCCGTCTTCGATGAGCCGTTCGAGGCTGATCAGGAGCGGATTGCCGGCGAACGCGGAAAAACACTGATAGGGGGAGTTGCCGTAGCCGGTTGGACCGAGTGGCAGCACTTGCCAGATGTGCTGGCCTGCGGATGCCAGGAAATCGATGAACTCGAGGGCGCCTGATCCGAGATCGCCGATGTCGACACCGGAGGGAAGCGATGTCGGGTGCAGCAGCACGCCGCTTGCACGACCGAACGACATGGCTACAGATGGGCCGCGGCGTCCGTGTCGCGCTCTTTCTTTGCTCGGAACTGCTGTTCGATGAGCTGCCTGGCGGCGTCCTTTCCGCCCAGGCCGAATGCGATCGCCAGCCCCAGCATGAGCGCTCCGAATGTGATGGCAAACGCGGTCAACGCGACTGTCGTGGCGAGCCCCAGTTGTTCGAGCGCCATGACGGCCCCGATCGCGATGACGAGAATGCGCAGTCCACCGCTCAACAGACGCGCGCCGGGCAGCCCGGCATTGACCGACGACAGCAGTGTGGCTCGCCAGAGAAAATTGCCCAACAGAAAGCCCAGCGCCAGCACCAGGAGTGCGACCAGGAAGCGCGGAACGAATCGGAAGAACTCGCCGACGAGCCCTTGAAACGGCCTGAACTGGAGCGTGTCCACCGCCGATACGATGAAACCAATCCAGACCACCCAGAAGACGACCTTCGCGACCAGCACCTCCGCCGGCGGCATTTCGGCCAGCCGCAGCATGTCGCTGGCACCGGTGCGCAGAGACAGTCGATCGAAATGCAGCCACGCCAGCAGCCGATGAATCGTCCGCCTGACGAGGAGGGCGACGACGAATCCGCCGGCGAAGATGATGGTGGCGGCGACGAGCCGCGGCACGAACAGCACGAATGCCGTCGCGAAGTTGTGCCACGACTGAACGAGCGCCTCGGCGATGTCTTGAATCATCGTGACCTCACACGTCGACCGACCAGGCGGCGACGAGCAGTGGCTTCAGCCGTTCAAACGTCTCACACAGGGAATCGAGTCGTGCCTGCACGCCGGCGGGAGATTCAGACGCGGTCTTCGACATGAACGTCGAGGCGCGCCACATGTAGAGCGGTGCAAACATGTCGGCGAGATGATCGACACTGACCTGCCCCCGGCGGCTGGCGGCCGCGAACGCATAGACGATTCGCACCCACCGCTCGTTGTCGAGCTCAGAGGCCGCATCGGAACCATCGTCCACGACATGAGCCAGCAGGGCCTGGTCGAGGATGGTCCCGAGCAGCGGCGTGATCTCGATGATGTCGTGACGCGCCTGTTGCGCCAGCGCCTGGTAGTCCCAAGTGGCCGCCTCTGGAATCGCAACCGGGTCGGTGCCCCAGGTGCGCAGTGTCTTGACCCCGCTGGCCTTCAGCCAGAACGAGTCGTGCTCCTGCAGGCTCTCTATCGCGGAGACGACGACCTGATGCACCGCCTCGCGGAGGGTCGTCCGCGCGCCGGCAGCTGTCGTGCCCGGGCGCCAGATCTGTCCCACGACAAACCCTTCCGCCACGGCTTCCGTGCGGACCCAGAGGTCGATGGCGAACCTCGCGGCCTCTCGATCCCAGATGTCCTGCTCGAGGCAGTGGGACGCGAATCGTCCGGAGCACGCGAACTCCGCGCCGAGCGGCTCGTCGAGGGCGACGCCGTAGAGCGCGCGCATCAACGGGCGTATCAGCTGCGTAATCAGGACGCCCTCGCGAGGATGTCGCCGAAAGCGTGGCGCCAGGAAGTCGACGTCGGAACGTAAGATCGGGCCGATGAGCTCGGTGACGCGCTCGGCGGTCGTCGCGGGACCACTGGGATCGACGACGACGATGATGCTCGCGCGCGCCAGTTCACCAGCCGCAAACAGCGTGCGCAGGGCCGTGTGCTTTCCCGGCATTCCGTGGTACGGCGCGACGACGCGGTGGGCCGTGCGCAGCGAATACGATGTCTGAACGACGTCCACGTCAATGAACGATGCGGCGCGAATCAGCTCGGGCGTTCCGTCGGTCGAGCCGCCGTCGGCGTTGATCAAGACCGTGCGCAGGCGAGGGAAGTCGCGCGTGAAAGTCACGTGTACCGCGCGGACGACGTCGACGATCGTCGGCGCGTTATTCAACGTGGGCAATCCGACCAGGATGTCCACGTGGCCGACGGCCATCAGTTGCCGCAGCAGCGCGTCGGAGAGCGTGCTCTCGTCGTCTGCCGGGGTCTGGGCCACGATCGGGCGGCTTTCGGCGATCGCCATTTATATGCCGCGCCTACAGCCGGCGCAGCCGGAACCAGTAAAAGTCGTACGGACCCAGCATCATGATGTACAGCTCGCGCCGGATTCGCGGAAAAATGCTGGAGCCAAACATCTCGATCGGAATGGCGCCGGCGAACGCGGACAGCTCGAGCTCCACGGCCTGCGCGGTTCCTGACAGGTTGCTGACGGCGAGGACCGTCTCGTGGCCCAGCGTTCGGACGAAGGCCAGCACGCGATGGTTGTCGGGTTTCAGGAATTCGATCGACCCTCGGCCGAAGACGCGGGTCTGCCGCCGGACCTCTACGAGACGCCGCATCCAGTGCAGGAGCGACGTCGGATTCCGCTGCTGCGACTCGACGTTCACGGCCTGATACCCGTACAGCGCGTTCGAGACGAGCGGCAGCGGCAGGCGTTCGGGATCGGCTGTCGAGAAGCCGCCGTTGGTCCCCCCGCTCCACTGCATGGGTGTGCGCACGCCGTTTCGATCGCCGAGGTAGACGTTGTCGCCCATTCCGATTTCGTCGCCGTAATACAGGATCGGACTTCC
>Ga0137395_10000031_pt1 | contig 37957 bp, 23 predicted proteins | sample czobulk216metaG_FD_108283 | JGI IMG/M metagenome (GOLD analysis project Ga0137395, IMG submission 108283) | Vadose zone soil microbial communities from Angelo Coast Range Reserve, California, USA - czobulk2.16 metaG | ecosystem: Environmental > Terrestrial > Soil > Vadose zone | place: USA...
TACCCATGGATGAGCACCACTACGGGCCCGCTTCCTCCCCAACGCACAAAAATGTCTGCCCCTTCCGGACTGTGTATCGTCTTCGCTTGAAAGCTGGACGGCAGGGAAGGCGGAGTTTGGCTTGAGACTGCTGCCATCGTGAAAAGAGTCAATGCGAGGAAACGCAGGATCATCGAAGCCTCCGCACACGGTAACTGTCGGTTGTTGAGGTTACACGAATTGAACGGCGCGGGCATTACGTTTCGGCTTGTCACCGAAGACAGCGAGAGCACACCCGTGGCTTGGGAACTCTATCGCGAACCGAAAAAGACTACGGCAAGCGGAACTGGATGGTGACGGTGAGGTGCATCGGCACGGGTTTGCCGTCGAGCGATGCGGGCTGGTATTTCCACTGTTTCAAAGCGTCCGTGGCCGCCTGTTGCAGCAACGTAGGACCTGAAACGACCTTCATAGTGGTCACGCGTCCGTTGGCATCAATCAGCGCGTCAACGGTGACGCTGCCGGAGACATGCTGGTTCTTGGCGAGGGTCGGGTAGACCGGAGGCACGGAAGAAATCAGCTTTGCCTGTTTTACGTCGCCGCCAACGGGAAGCGGTGCGGCGGGCGCCGATGGCTGATTGTTGCTGACGGCGAGGCCGGTGTTGAGCGATTCCGCGTCTGGCTGGTCCTCACTGCTTAGATTGATGCCAGCGTCAGGCTCTCCCACGGTCTGCGTGTGCCGGCCGGGTGAGACTTTGGGTTTTGCGAGACGAACTTCGCCGAGGATAGGTTTCTTCGGCTCCTCGACAGGAGGCTGGGCCGAAGCCGATGTCGCCGCACTCGTGCCGGATTTTGCTGGATTCGAAATGGGCTGCGAGTTATGCGGTGCCGGGGCGGATTGGACTGCCGGAACAACACTCAGAGTATTCGAACTCGATTTGGATTGCGCGGAAGCGTTTGTAAGCGCCGACGGAGTTGATTGCGCCGGAGCATTCGTCTGCGGCAGAACATTCTCGTGAGGTTGTGACGGCGAACTCACCGCGGGGAGGGATGCAACGGAAGCCTGCGCATTCGACGCGGGCTCAGAACCTGCCTGGACGCGACCGGACTGCTGTTGCAGGTACCTCCAGCCGCCGCCAGCGAGCGCCACGACACCAACTGCAATCGCCCCAATCAGAAGGCCTTTGCCCGAACTCCTTGGCCGGCTTTCGTGCATGACCCTATCTTCGTCAAGCCGAAGGGCTCTGCCGAACATGGGCAGCGGCAGCTCGGGGAGATGGAGCTTTTCCATGGACGAGACGCTCTCCGAGACAATTTCTTCCCCCTTATGCTGTTCCAAGACGAGCTTTGCTTTTTCCCTGTCAATCAGTTCCTGGTTCGAGGAAGGCGCAGTGGCGTTGCGAGCGAGAGGCTCGAGCCAGGCTGGAATTTTCAGCTCTTCGTCGTCGAGTAGCGATTTCGCGGGCTGGGGCTCAAGTTTCACGGGCTCGACGCGGGCGGGAGGCGTGGGTGCAGGTTCCAGCGTGTGAATCTTTGACTGTTCCAGTGCCTTTGCGGCACTTTCAGCAAGTTCTTTTTGTATGACCACAGGAGACGCATGGGGGAGTTGCACGGAAACCGTTTCATGGGCCTCAGGTTCCTCGGAGAACATCATGTTCGAGAGCTGTTCCTGAAGGCGCGCGGTGTGCTTCTTGAGCGTCTCGGTTTCCGGGTCAGCACAAACCTGCACCGCGGGAGGAGGGTCAAGCTCCGGAGCAGACGGATTGCCTTCGAAGAGAGCGAGCAGATTCGTAACCGTGGAGATTGCAGCGGCCGGGGCCTTGGCCGGCTCCAAAAAGGAAGCTTGCACTTCGGAAGCGCGCGGCGAATCAATGAGCACAGGAGCAATGGGTTGCGCGGGTGTGGAATTCACGGGCGCCTGCGGAGCTGGAGAAACCGGCAGGGCAGGCACAACCGGGACGACTGGCGCGGGGGGAGGCGTTGTTGCGCGAACGCTCAACGGAGCTTCGGGGTCGAAGGACGAGGACAGTGTGGAAGAGAGCGGCGCAACGGGCGCGACGGGCTTCTGCGGAAGGAGATCTTCCGGTTTCAGCGCGGCAGGAATAGCAGTTTTCATTTCGGCGGGCTTTGGCGCAGCGTTTTTCATGGCAGAAACTGGAACGACCGGCTTGGCTGGAATGACGCTGGGAGTAACCTTCACGACCGGGGCGGGCGTCGCCTGCTGCGGAGCGGAACTGATACGGTCGCCCGGAAAACGCATGCCCCAGAAGCCCACCACGGACTCCGTGAATTCGAGTTCGACGTAGCCGCTGACGTTGCGATAGTTCTTGGACTTGACGACCTGGCAGACAACTTCTTTCTTTGTTTTTTCGTTGGTCAGAAAAAGCAATTGTCCGGGAACAACGGAAGAAGAAAGACGGATGACAGCGCCGCTGCCGAAAATCAGAACAGTCTTGGTGGACTCGGAGAAAGGCTCGCGCTTGTCGCTGCCTTCGGCGACCCGGGCGCCATTGACGGTGACGGGAACTTCCAGCGCAACGGGCTGCTGTTTGATGGCCGAGTCGCCGGGCAGAGTGGAACCTGATGCAGCGCGCGCAGCGCCCTCCGGCTTAACAGTCAGATTTTCGGCGTCTTTCACGATATGAGGCATGGGATGCACACTCGCGAAGCTAGACTTTCGGACCCGCCCCGCTCAAAGCAGGACTCCCCGCTAACATCTATATGTTCCGCCTTGCTGGAGAGAGCCGGCCATAGTACGGGCGTACTACGATAGAAACACCTGTCCGCACGGACAGGCCAGAATTCCGCGGCGGGCCAGGCGTTGCGGGCGGCGATTTGAAACAGACGCAGAAAGAAAGAACTTGCAAGGATCATCGTGGAAGAGGCGGTTGAAAGCGTTGGTCGACTTCGACCTGATAGCCGGTGACGAGCTTGTTGGTTTCGTTGGCCATGCCGATGACGGCTTGGAGTTCTTTGAACATGGCGTCGGTCATGCCTTTGCCGAAAGCGGAAGCGGTGTGCGAGGCGATGCAGTAGTTACAGTTGTTGGTGACGCTGACGGCGATGTAAATCATTTCCTTGGTGAGGGGATCGAGCGCACCTGGCGCCATGATCTGCTTGATGCTTTCCCAGGTGCGCTTGAGCAAAGTGGGATCGTGGGCGATGGCCTTCCAAAAATTGTTGATCCAATCGGTTTTGCGCATGGCCATGATGTCGTCGTAGATGGCGCGGACTTCTGGCGAGGCGTCCTGGTATTCCATTAGTCCAAATGTGGCCATGAGGATCTCCAAAGTTAGCTGGAATAAAATTCTTCGAAGAAGGTAGCAGGAAGTGGTCTGAACTGGATAGAGGCATTCCATCGTGTAGGCATGCGCTCGAAATGACGCAAAATTCCGGGCAGGTGTCAACGAAAAAATGCGCTCCAAGGGCGCTGAGACGATGAATTTTTTGGGTTCGTCGAATGAGATTCATAATCCTTGACAGGCGACAGATCAGGAGGTAAAACTCAAACACCTCAGCCATATTGGTCGTATTGCTGAATTGTTTTTTGTAGGTAAGGGCGAGCTGGTCCGGGGGGCTTGTCCTTGATTTTGCAAACAGGTCACTATCCACAAACAGAACGTAATTGGTGCACCGTGCAATTTATTTTTCAGGCGTTTCTCGAGCGAGTCGGGAACGCGGGTGCTGTCGGTTGTAGTTCGATCTCGATGAGGGGGGTGTTGATCATATGAAGCGCCTAGTCTTAGCAATTCTTGTAGTTTTGTCGCTCGCGGTGGGGATACATGCGCAGACTTTTCGTGGCGCGATTAACGGGACGGTGACTGATCCGTCGGGCGGAGTTGTGCCGAACGCCGCGGTGAAGGCCACGGAATCCGCAACCGGCATCGACCACAATACGGTGACAACCAGAGAAGGTCAGTTCTCTTCCCAGGACATTCCGCTCGGCTGTTATAAGGTGACGGGCACGGCGCAGGGCGTTCCCGCGTATACCGTGGATAAGGTCGAAGTAGGCGCCGGTACGATCTACACGCTGAACGTCAAACTAACACTGCAGCAGCAAGCCACGACGGTGGAAGTCTCTGCCGCGGCGCTGACGCTTGACACGACGACGCAAACACAGAATATGACGATCGCAGCAGACGTCGTCCAAGACGTCCCGCTGAATGGACGGGACTTCACGCAACTGATCGCGACCGCGCCGGGTTATGGCGGCTACTCCGTGGGCGGCTTCGGCTCGCTCAATGGCACGCGCCCCAATCAGATGAACTGGCAGATTGACGGCGTGGACAACAACGACTTCTGGCACAACATTCCGGCGGTTAACCAAGGGGGCGTGTCAGGCATCGCTGGCGTGGTACTGCCGATCGATTCGATCGAAGAATTCTCCTCGCAGACGCAGTCAGGCGCGGAAGCTGGACGCAATGCAGGCGGCACTGTAAACCTAGTGACCAAGTCCGGCGGCAACATTCTACACGGTTCGGTGTATTACTATAACCGCAATGAATTTTATAGTGCGAAATCGCCCTTTTTCACTCCCGCGCCCGGCACGAAGGCACCGCCGTTGCGCAACCAAAACTATGGATTTCAGGTCAATGGCCCCATCCGTAAGGATAAGGCGTTTTTCCTGGCTTCTTTTGAGAAGCAACAGTACATCATTGGCCTCTCAGGCGTAGCCACCGAGCCTTCGGACGCTTGGGTCAGTGCGGCCTTGAGTCAGCTGACTGCCGCCGGTATTCCGGAGAGCTCAGTTTCAAAAACGCTTATCGGCCCGACCGGTTTTTGGCCGCGATCGGGAAGTGGCAGTATTGCTGGTCTTCCGGCTGCACCCAACAATTTCTTCAGCCCCATCGCCTCCGTTGGCCACAGCTACAATGGCGTGGCGAAGGTAGACTACAACTTCAACGATAAACACCGTCTCTCACTCCGATGGTTCGGGGGCCAAGGCGACCAGACTGCGCCGCTCGGCGGTAGCCCCGCGCTGGGAACCGCCAGCTCGAATTTGAAGTACTACTTCGAAGACGCCCCCATCCACGTGTTCAACTATTCGCTCACGTTGAACTCGGTGCTCACGCCGCGGCTGACCAACCAGGTGCTCGTTGGCGCCAACTACTTCAACCAGACTTTCAGCGACTTCAACAACAGCTTCGATACGAAAGCAATGGGCTTGTTCCTGAGCCCCGATGCGACCATCAATGGGAAACCCATACTTGGTGCTCCCAACATCGTGATCGGGAACTTTGAACAGATCGGTCTAACGCCGCCAGAAGGCCGCAGTGACCTCACCTGGCACGCCACTGATATCGTTTCCTATAACCGGGGAGCGCACCAGTTTCGGTTCGGAGCTGAAGTCCGCCAGGCGCACGTGAATGAGTTTTACCATCGCCGTGGAACTGGCAAGTTTACGTTCGACGGATCGCGGGGTCCTTGGCCTGTGTGCAACCAGACGGATGCGACGCAAAAACTGATTTGCCAGGATAAGAATGCCCTGTCTGACTTCCTTGCTGGCGACGTGGCCTCCTCGACAATCGCGGTAGGAAACCCGGAGCGCTGGGTAGTAGTGAACGCCTACAACCTTTACTTGCAGGATTCCTGGCAGGTGACCAAGAGACTCAATCTGAATTTCGGCATGCGGTATGAATACTTCGGGCCGCTCCATAGCGACAAGAAGGACATCGCCGTGTTTGTCCCGGGGAAGGGCTTGCTCATCCAAGGGAACGGCATCGATTCCATTTTCCCACCGGATAGAAACAACTTTGCTCCGAGAATCGGATTCGCCTATCAGGCGAACTCGAAAGGCGATCTCGTCGTTCGCGGCGGAGTTGGCGTTTTCTACGATCAGATCAATATGAACCCGTTCCTGGATTTCCGTCCACCCATCTCTGCATCGCAAGGAATCGAGGGCAATCCCTTTGGTCCGTCACCTGTTTCTACATACAGTGCCAATACTCTTGGTCAGACTTCCTATAATTGGGGTACGGGACCAGGGCAGGCACAGGCCGGTGGCGCATCAATCTTCCGCGGCGTTCAGAAATGCAGCGATCCCAATTGCGCCGCGGCCACAGATCCTAAGGGTCTGAGCGCCTACTCCGTCAACCAGAATTTCCGCACACCTTACTTCTACAATTTCAACTTACAAGTTGAGAAGGGCCTCGGCAATGCCGCCGTATTTCAAGTCGGTTATGTGGGCAGCCAGGGCCGCAAGTTGAATATCGTTACAAACATTAACGCGAGCGGAGCCTTTCCGAATTTTGGCAACATCCTCCAACTCAACAGTATAGGGACGTCGAACTATAATTCCTTGCAGAGTACCTTCCGCATCAGGACTTGGCACGGGTTGAGTTCGCAATTCGGCTACACCTGGGCCCATGCTCTGGATGAGATTAGCGAGTATCGCGCCGTCATTGCGGATGACCCCAACAACATAAAATTGGACTATGGCAATGGGGACTATGACACGCGGCATTTGTTCACCGCGAATATCACTTATCTCCTGCCGAAAGCAGGCTGGGCAACGGGATGGGCCGACAAGCTGGTCAATGGCTGGCAACTGAGCAGCTTGTGGGTGCTGCACAGCGGACAGCCGTACGACATCACCCGCGAGGGCAAGAATCTGATTGCAGACCCGTTCGCGGGTGTCTCCCACAGTTTTTCGAAGACAATCCCCGGTGTGCAGTGGATTAACCCGGCTGCATTTTGCACTCCGGGGGCAGCGGGTTGCACAGGAACAACAAATCCAAACGGCAACCTCGCCCGCAACAAATTTGTCGGTCCGAACTACAAGAGCGTGGATTTCTCCATCCTAAAGAACATTCCGATTACCGAACGGGTGAAAGTGCAGCTCCGCGCTGAAATGTTTAACCTCTTCAATCGGATCAACTTTGCTTCCGGCCCCGGGGCCGTCAATGGCGATGGTACGATTACAGACACCATTGGAGACTTCAACGGCGCTCCAGGTATCGGGCCTGGCGAGCCGTTCAACATGCAGATCGCTGCGAAGATCATCTTCTAACGGCTGCACAACCTTTAACGCAAAGGGCGGTCCGACCAGGTCGGAGCGCCCTTTTGCTTTTGACGGAGGTGTGCTCCTTAAACCAAAAAGAGCAAGGTTAGTGGCGGAGAAATTCTTCGAGGAGGAGCCGTGAGAGGCGGCGGGTGTTGTGGCGAAGGACGCCATGCTCCTCGAGGAGATTGTCCAGAATGACTCGGAAGCCGAGCTTCTGGAGCGCGGGGAGGTCGACGGCCACCGGTTCGGCACCCTGGGCGCGATAGCGGCGGGCCACATCGGGAGAAACGGGCTGGCGATTGGCAACGACCCAATCAATGACGCGCTGAGGGACGTGCTTTTGGATGGCGCGGAGATGATCGGCGAGGGCATAGCCGGCGGTTTCGCCGGGCTGGGTCATCAGATTGGCGACGTAGACGCGCGGGGCCTTGGACTTGGCAATGGCGGCCGCAATTTCCGGGATCATCAGGTTCGGAAGAATGCTGGTGTAGAGCGAGCCCGGGCCGAGCAGGATCAGATCCGCTTCTTTGATGGCTTCGACGGCCCTGGGGAGTGGACGCACACGCCGCGAAGAAAGCTTGAGCCTCTTGATGGGCGCTCGGCTGGCAGTGATGCGCGTTTCGCCGTGGACGGTGCGGCCGTTCTCCAGCGTGGCGACGAGATGCACGTTTGAAAGCGTCGAAGGAAAAATCCTCCCGCGGATCGCCAGCACTTTGCTGCTCACGCGAATCGCTTCCGTAAAATCGCCGGTGACGTGCGTGAGCGCGGCGAGGAAAAGATTGCCAAAATTGTGACCGATGAGGCCGCGCCCCGCATGAAAACGATATTGGAACAGGCGCCCGAGAAGGGCTTCATCCTTCGAAAGAGCCACCATGCAGTTGCGAATGTCGCCGGGCGGGAGGATGCGGTTCTCGCGGCGCAAGCGGCCGGAGCTGCCGCCGTCATCGGTGACGGTGACGATGGCGGCAAGATCGGCGATAGGCCGTTCAGCGGTGGCACGGTCGTCGGTGCGGCGAATCACGTGTTCTTTCAGGCCGCGCAGGAGCGTGGAAAGGCCGGTGCCGCCTCCAAGGGCGACAACGCGGAAGCCGGGGGAAAGAACCTTCGATTTGGAGGCGCGTTTTTTCATGATGATATTCGGGACAGTGGAAGCGGCTTCATTTCACGGAAAAGAATTTAACACAGAGGACAGGGAGTACGCAGAGAGCACGGAGAGGAAAAAACCGGACAGGCTAAAGCCTATCCCACTAGCTGGCGAGGCCGTCTTTTTCAGGATAAAGCAGCTCGGTGAAGCGCGGATCTTCCTGGAGGAACGCAAAGTCTTCGTCATTGCGTGCGTGGTACCGGTTTTCCGGGCGCAAGTGGATGGCGACCTTCAGATTGGCCAACGCGGAATCGGCTTCGCCAGTGAGGCAATCAAGCGCGGCCAGCGCGTAGTGAATGTGGTCGGCCTTCGGCGCGGCTTTGCGGGCCTTGTCGAGACTCTCGCGCGCATCGTCCCAGCGGCCGATGTTCATCATCGCAACGCCACGCTGATAATGCTCTTCGGCTGTGCGCGGATTCTGCTCGTGCGACGGCTTCATGCGCTGCTCGGCGATTTTCACGTGCATCCGCGCGCGATCCGCGAGTTCCTTGCTGGGGCCTTCGAGAACTTTTTCAAGTTCCTGCTTGGCGCGCGCGAATTTCTGCTGATGGAAGAGCGCCAGCGCTTCATCGTAGAGTTTGAGCTGCGCCTGGACCAGCGGGTCCACCAGCTCGACACCTCCACGCTGCGCGGGCGGAGGGGGAGGGAAAGTCTTCTTTTTCTGTGACTTAGACTGACTCCGCGCCGTGCCCTTGGACCGCCGAGATGACCCTGAGGAGGGCTTATGCGCTTTGGCCATGGGGCGAATGCTAGCAGAGCACGATTCTCGCGTCAAATGACGCGAACGTAAGCGCTTTGGGGCGCGTCGGGCGTTACCGAACGGAGGCATGACCAAAAATAGGACGTGGAGTTCAGCGCGGAATCACGGAAACTATATGCAGCTTGTGTAAGTTACCACGCGGGGCTTGAAAGCTGGCCTGCCTGCGCCGCGTATGCTATAAGTTTGTGGCCTACTCTGGTTAACGACAAAGTGCCTTTCATCAATTTTCCTGCGCGCGAAATTAACTGCAAGCTGGTGTACTACGGTCCAGGACTGGGCGGAAAAACCGCCAACCTGCAGTGGATCTACGACCATACGGGACAAAATCAGAAGGGCAAAATGGTGTCTCTGGCGACGGAGACGGACCGCACGCTGTTCTTCGACTTCCTGCCATTGGATTTAGGGACGGTGCGCGGGTTCAAGACGCGCTTTCACCTATATACAGTGCCGGGACAGGTGTTCTACGAGGCCAGCCGCAAGCTGATTCTGAAAGGTGCGGATGGCGTGGTGTTTGTCGCAGATTCGCAGGAAGAACGGCTGGACGCGAATTTCGAAACGATGGAAAACCTGCAGGAGCATCTGAAAGAACACAACCTGAATTTCGCGACAATTCCTTACGTGCTGATGCTGAACAAGCGTGACTTGCCGAATGCCATGTCCGTTGCGGACCTGACGAAGCATTTGCAGAAAAAAGGCGAGCCGGTTCTGGAAGGCGTGGCGATTCAGGGAGTGGGCGTGTTCGAGACGCTGAAAGAAGTCGCCAAGCTGGTGCTCGCCGAATTGAAAAAGGGCGGGTAGGCCACTCCAGGCAAGCTTTTCCGACAACTCCCAAAGTAAACAGTGTGAATTTTCAGCGCGGAAGGATTTGGCGTCTACGCGAAGTTCGCGAGCGCGGCGGATTCCGATTCGAACGTGGGGATGGCTTCGATGAGGCGCGTAACCGTGAGTGCGTCACGGACGCGGCCGGGGCCACAAACGAGGCGCAGCACGCCACCTTCGCGCGCCAGCTTGATGGAGATGCGCACCAGCGTGGAGATGCCGGAGCTGTCGATCTGCGGGATGCCGTTCAGGACTACGACCACTCTCTTCGCGCCACCCTTAACCACGGATTCGAGAGCGTCGTGGAGCTGCTCGGCAGGCTCGCCAATGGTGAGCCTGCCGTGGACTTCAAGGACAGGCACTCCAGCGGTTTCGCGGACGTTGATTTCCATGGGCAGCCGGTCAGTCATGGCAGTGCGTCAATGTACTCTGCATTTAGGCGGCGATGGTGATTCGCCATGCCGGACGGCATTATACGCTGGAGCGTAAGTTGTACAAAGAGAACCGTTTCAGAGGTAACGGCCCGCGTATCAGAAAAACAAATCCTGGGAATGAAAATTTCAAACTGTGACCAAGTGCGCGTACGCGTATAATGCTGGGCGTCAAAGTAGCGGGTCCCCGGTAGTAGAATCCAGAGTCAGCGGAGCAGACACATCTATGAAGCGCGTAGGATGGAAGTGTAGTTTCAGCCTTCTCCCGGTGCTCGGGGCCATCCTGTTCACTGCAATTCCCCTCTCCGCGCAACAAACGCCCGCCTCTTCCGTCGCTCCAGCAACGATGATGGCCTCCTTCGCGGCGCCGGAAACCGCCAAAACAGTGAGCGAAAAACTGGCGCAGCTGGACAAGGACGTGAAAGCGGCGCAGTCCTCCGCGGACAACGCCTGGATGCTGGTCAGCGCGGCGCTGGTCTTGATGATGACGGGGCCCGGGCTGGCGCTATTTTACGGCGGCTTGGTCCGGCGGAAAAATACTCTAGCAATCATGATGCAGAGCTTCGCGCTGATGGCGCTGATCACGGTGCTGTGGGCGCTGGTCGGCTACAGCTTGTGCTTTGGCGGCGATGGACATTTTATTGGCAGCTTCGAGCACGCCTTTCTGCGCGGCGTGGGCGCAGACCCGAATCCCGATTATGCCGGGACGATTCCGCAACTGACCTTCATGGTCTACCAATTGATGTTCGCCATTATCACGCCCGCTTTGATTACCGGCGCAACCGCCGAGCGGATGAAGTTCAGCGGTACGGTCCTGTTCCTGACGCTCTGGTTCCTGGTTGTCTATGCACCGCTTGCGCATATGGTCTGGGGGAAAGGCGGGCTGCTGAACGCGTCGCTTGGCGGGAAATTCCCGACGCTGGATTTTGCAGGCGGCACGGTGGTGCACATTTCTTCCGGAGTTTCCGCGCTGGTGTGTGCGTTGTATCTCGGCAAGCGCACTGGATATCCCAAGCAGCCGATGCCGCCGCACAGCCTGGTGCTGAGTTTTATCGGTGCCTGCTTGCTGTGGGTGGGATGGTTCGGATTCAACGCGGGCAGCGCGCTGGCGTCCAATTCGCTGGCATCGAGCGCGTTCGTCGCGACACACTTTGGGGCGGCGGCGGCGGCGCTGAGCTGGAGCGCGGCGGAATGGCTCAAGAACGGCCGCGCCAGTGCGCTGGGCGCAATTTCCGGCGCGGTGGTAGGACTAGTTGCGATCACGCCGGCAGCCGGGTTTGTGGGCCCGATGCCAGCTCTGGCCATCGGTATTATCGCCGGGGCGGTGTGCTATTGGATGGTAACGAAGGTGAAGGCCCTCTTCGGGTATGATGACGCGCTGGACGCCTTCGGGGTGCACGGCGCGGGCGGCACGATCGGGGCTCTGCTCACCGGCGTTTTCGCTCAACAGGTAATTAATCCGATATTTGGAGCAGGCAAGCCCGTCGGCGGGCTGGATGGGCATTGGGGCCAGGTTGGAAACCAAATTGTGGGAATTTTGATCGCCTGGATTTTTGCTCTGGTAGGAACGCTGGTGCTGCTCAAGATTGTGGATTTGCTGACTGGCCTACGCGTGCCGGAAGAGCACGAGATCGAAGGATTGGACATTACGCAACACGGCGAAGAGGCTTATAACCTTGAGTCGTAGGCAAAGCAGGCAAGGGAGCGTCAGGCAGGGGGCGGAGCGGAAACACCCATGATGAAAATCGAAGCAATCATTCAGCCCTCGCGGTTTGAATCGGTGAAGGATGCGCTGCGCGAAATCGGCATCGAAGGGATGACCGTGACGGAAGTGCGGGGGCATGGCCGGCAGAAAGGGCACACCGAGGTATATCGCGGGCGTGAATACACCGTGGACTTGCTTCCAAAAATTAAACTGGAGATGGTGCTGCCGGACGCGCTGGTGAACCGCGCCGTGGACACAATTTTGAAGACCGCCAAGACAGGGAAGATTGGTGACGGTAAGATATTCCTATCGCGGGTTGAGGAAGCGATCCGGATTCGCAACGAGGAGCGCGGTGAAAACGCGCTCTAGCCATTCACTCTTGGCCGCCCAGCAGCCGATTTACTGACCGCAGGACGCTCAACGTGACTACCGCTGCACGCCCCCGTCGTACTCCGGGCATCCTACCCGAAAAGAACATGCCAGGTTCCCCAACGCCCTTGTCCGTGCTCGGCCCGCAGGCCGAGGCCGAACGTCAACGCATCCGTCAGCAATTTGAGGCGGGTACAAGTGCGCGAGAAACCTTGCGCGCGTTGTGCGAACTGGCGGACCACAACGTCCAGCAAATCTTCGGCGAAGTCCTGCGCGTCCACGACCGCGATGCGCAAGGACTTTGCCTTCTTGCGCTGGGCGGGTACGGGCGGCGCATGCTCTTCCCCTACTCCGACCTCGACATTCTTTTTTTGCTGGGAAACGAGAAAGTAGAGCAGGAATCGCGGCTGCTCATTTCTGAATTTTCGCGGACATTGTGGGACATCGGATTCCGCGTCAGCTCGGCGGGCCGCACTCTGGAAGAGTGTAAGCGAATCGAAGAGGATAATGCGGAGTTCCACCTGGCATTGCTCGATCGCCGGTTCCTGGCGGGAGACGCCGCGCTATTCGAGAAACTGGACGCGAGAGTTCTGCCTGCGTCGGAAAAACAGGCGCGGCCCTTCCTGCTGGCGCAAATTCACCGGCTGACCCGGGAGCGATTGACGCGGTATGGAAATACGATTTTTCACCTTGAGCCCAACGTGAAGGAATCGCCGGGCGGCATGCGGGATTATCAGGCCACTATCTGGCTTCGACAGATCGTGGAAGAAAAAAAAGGGATTCGAAACGTCACCGCGTCGGAGGAGGAGCTTTCCACCGCGGCCGTCGATTTCCTGAGCGCCATCCGGTGTTTTCTGCACTACAGCAACGGCCGGAACGACAACACGCTCACCTATGAACTGCAGGCGGCGGCAGCGGAACGTTCGCTGGCCGTGGGTGACGATGTGGCGCGAACACCCGCCGAATGGATGCGCCAGTATTTTCGCCATGCCCGCACGTTGAACCGGCAACTCTTGCGCTATCTTGAGCAAAAGGCCCCTGTGCCGCTAACGTTGCGTCAGCGATTATTCAATGCGGCGCGCTCGGCCAAGCTCGAACCGGCAGGCGGCAGGTATTCTTCGGTGCGCGACGGGTTGCTGGAAGTTGTGGATCTGCCCTCGCTGTCGGACCGCGCAATTACTTACTCGCTCTTCGCAGAGGCGGCTCGCACAGGCACTCCGCTGAGCCGCGAAGCAGAGCGCAGCATCGGTTACATCCTGACGCATCCGGAACTCCCTCCGAAGAACACGCAGATTTGCTGGGCCACGTTGCGCGAGATTCTCGGCTCCGATTATCCGGGAGTGGCGTTGCGCTCAATGCAGCGCCTGGGGCTGCTGACGGAAGTCCTGCCGGAATTCGGAAAGATCGACTCACTGGTGGTGCGCGATTTTTATCATCGCTACACCGTGGACGAACATTCTCTGCGCACCATCGAGCACCTGCAGGAATTGGCGTCGCCGCCGGATGAGCGGGGAGCGCATTTCGCGCCGCTCTGGAAGATCGCCGAGCGGCGGGATTTACTCATCCTGTCGCTGCTGCTGCACGACGTGGGCAAAGGAACGCCGATCGAGAATCACGTCACCGGCAGCCTCGCTGCGCTCGACAGCACCGCCAGGAGATTGCAACTTTCGCCGGAAGAAAAAGAAGAAGTCCACTTCCTTATCGAACACCACCTGGACATGTCGGCCACCGTGCAACGGAGAGACATCTTCGATCCCGCCACCGTCTCTGCCTTTGCGCACTCCGTCACAACGCTGGAACGCCTGCAAAGATTGTGCCTGCTGACGTATGCGGACATTCATTCCGTCAACCCGGAAGCGCTGACGCCGTGGAAAGCGGAAATGCTATGGCAGCTTTTCGTGGCCACTTCCAATCATTTCAGCCGCACGCTGGACCGCGACCGCTTGCATGCACCGGATGAAGGCTCGCTCCTCCAGCGCGTTAAAGCTAAAGCAGGCGACGCCACGATCGAAGAGATCGAGCGGTTCCTCGAAGGATTCCCACGGCGATATCTCGCCGTGCATTCGGCGGCGGAAATTGCGGCGCACTTTGAGCTTTACCGCAAGCTGGGCACCGATCCGGTGCAAACGGAGCTGCTCGCCACGCGCCACGGGTTCTCTCTGACATTGCTTACTGCGGACCGCCCGGCGCTCTTCGCCACGATTTCGGGCGTGCTGGCCGGCTGGGGCATGAACATCAACAAGGCGGATGCCTTCGCCAACGCCGCCGGCGTCATCCTGGACAGCTTCCACTTTGCGGACCTGCACCACACACTGGAGCTGAACCCCAGCGAAACCGAGCGCTTCCGCAGAAGTCTCGCTGACGTCGTGAACGGAAAAGCGCCGCTGGAGCCGCTATTGAAAAGCCGTGTGAGCGCCAGCCGTGCGCGCGCGCCCAAAGTCACCGTCGAAACACGCATCAACTTCGACGATGCGTCATCCGCGCACAGCACGCTGCTTGAAATCGTTACGCAGGATCATCCCGGATTGCTCCACGAGATCGGCTCGGCGCTGGCCCGCCTGGGGTGCAACATCGAAGTCGCGCTGATCGACACGGAAGGCCACAAGGCTATCGACGTGTTCTACCTTACCGGGCAAGGCAAGAAGCTCACCACGCAAAAGCAGGAACTCCTCCGCGAAGTTCTCCAGGGCACTTTGGTATAGTCCGCACTCCGCAGAATTGGTTTACTCGGTGGGCGGTCCTCTTCTACTTGGTTATCTTTGCGATGAATGCCGAGTAAGGCTCCATCGGCAGTTCTGCCGCCATCCCCTGCAGGGGCTTGTGGAAACTTGTCAACAGCACGCTGAGCCTCGGCTGCACAAACCCAAGCGAGGAAAGATCGAGCCCTACGTTCTGGTCTTTAGCCGACATGTTCAGCACCACCAGGATTGCTTCGTCCCTGTAGCGCCGCACATAGCTCAGCACATTCCGGTCGTTTTCATTAAGTGCAACGTAATCGCCTTCGAGCAACGCCGGTTCCTTGTGGCGCAGCGCAAGCAATTGGCGGTAAAAGCTCAGCACGGAATTTACATCCTTCATTTCGCCCGCGACGTTGTGGGTCTTGTAGCCCGCCGGAACCGGCAGCCACGGCTTGGCTTTGCTGAATCCGGCATTCTGGCCCTCGTTCCACTGCATCGGTGTGCGTTCGCCATCGCGGCCTTTTTCCAGCGGCCATCCGAGCTTCCCAATCGGGTCTTGCACGTCGTCTTTGCTCTTCGGGTCGTTGTTCTCCATGCCAATTTCTTCACCGTAATACATGATCGCCGTCCCGCGAAGCGTCAGGTACAGCGCCGCCATCATCTTGGCGATGTCGTCGTTGTGCGTTCCATCGGCGTAGCGTGTGTAGGAACGCACGATGTCATGATTGGTGATCACATAAACGGGCCAATGACCGGCGGCATTCACGGCGGCGATGTGCTTGCGGTATTGATCCGCGGAGAGCCCTTTGAACTCCGTCATCATCAAGTCCATCGGCAACTGCAGTTCGTCGTTGTGCTCGCCGTAGTAATCCTTCAGCTCAGAAACGTTGGAGGTCCACGTTTCGCCGATGAGGACAGAGCCAAACTCGTCAGCGGCGCTGCGCAATTTCCGCATCACGTCGTGCACTTCCGGCAGTTTCTTGTTGTACTTCTCCTCCATGCTCGGCCGCCCGAACTTGTCCGTGCCCGGCAAGACCGGATTGTCCGTAAGTTTTGGATCCTCGAAAAGAGTGTCCACGGCGTCCAGCCGGAATCCTGCCACGCCGCGCTTGTACCAGAAGCGCGTTACGTCCAGCATGGCTTTCTCCACCGCCGGATTCCGCCAGTTCAAGTCTGGCTGCTGTGGATAAAAGTAGTGGTAGTAATACTGATTTGTCTTCAGGTCGAGCTTCCAGGCGGAAAGCCCAAACGTGGAAAGCCAATTGTTGGGTGGCTGGCCCGGAGCTTTGCCGTCACGCCAGATGTACCAGTCGCGATGTTCCGAAGCTCTCGACGATTTCGAATCCTGGAACCATTTGTGCTGGTCCGAGGTATGGTTCACCACGAAGTCGAGAATGATTCGAATGTTGCGCTTCTTTCCCTCGCTCACCAGCCGGTCAAAGTCCTTCATCGTTCCATACATCGGATCAATCGCTTCGTAGTCAGACACGTCATATCCAAAATCCACCTGCGGCGACGGGAAACACGGCGTGATCCATATGGCGTCCACCCCAAGATCCTTCAAATAGTCCAGTTTGGACGCGATGCCGTTCAGGTCGCCAATCCCGTCGTTATTGCTGTCCGCAAAACTTCGCGGATAAATCTCATAGAACACCGCGTGGTGCCACCACAGGTGCCCTTCCGCGTCAACCGGCTTTGTCTGTGCCGCCGCGACAAGAGCTGCGCTCAAGCAGCACAGCCCAGCCAATACAAACCGGATTACTTTTTTAGACATTCCGAATCGACTCCTCGCCCCCGAACTTAGATGCGTTGCCTTTCGCTGTGGCGGTTACGGTTTCTTTGCCTTATGTTCCCCGGATTTTGCTCTGAAGTCTAACGTTACAGTCTTCATTTGGGGCGCTTTCGAACTGCCCTCAACAAAAGAAACCCGAAGTTTCACCGATCCATCCGTCATTTTGACCAGCTCAGCGCCCTCGGCAGCCGTCAACTGGTTTCCTCCCCAAACGGAAAGTTCATACGTGTGTCCCACGCTTCCTTCCATCTTGAGAGAAAGCAAATCATGCGGGCCTGTCCAAGTTTCCGAGACAATCCTGAGGCTCTCACTAGCGCTGCCAAGCGCTGGCAGTTCTGACGCGTAACTCACTCCAAAATCATTCCGCAACCGTATGCGGACGGTGTTCGGCCCGCCGTTCACACCGAAGTGGACCAACACATGCTGGTCGGTTCCGTTCGCTTCAACCTTAAATGGGATGGCCCGCCCATTCCATTCCGCGCCCACTACCTCCGCTCTCACGCTCACGGCGGGTTCGAAATCCACTGTGCAATCAGCGGATCCCTTGCGGCCGATTTCCAGCGTAATTGCCTCCGCACTTTTCTTGTAACTCAGGTCCAAAGTGTCTGCGCCCACTGCAACGCCGCGAATCGAAAACGCTGTCCAGTCCGCGGGAACATGCGGAGCGAACGTCAGCGTGCGTTTGGCCGCGTCCGTGTGCAACCCAAACATTCCGCGCAGTAATGGGCTTACCACCATCGCCGCCGACCAAATCTGGTGCGGCGAGCTCGTAGCGAGCGGCTGGTAATAATCTCCCGAAAGCACTTCTGTAACGTGTCCCAGTGAGCCGTCCAGCGCGAGCAAAGCATTGGCCCGCAAATTGGCATACGCCGGAAACGTCTGGTGATATCGATACTCCGCGACCGACGCCCATCCCGTAAACAGGGGCCACACCGAACCGTAGTGGTAGCCTCCGCCGCTGAATTTCGGAGAAGTCGCGGAAATAATTCTCATGCCCCAGTCCGTCTGGTGGTCAAGCCCGGCCAGTTGCTGGATCATGGCCACCGCATCCGCCTCGCTGGCCAGGCCAAACCATATCGGCACCGTCGCAAGCACGCTCGGCTCGTCCACTTTTTGGTTGTTCTTGTCCAGCGCAAACGCAAACCGTTTTTCGCCCGCGATCCAGAAACTTTCATTTACCAGCGCGCGCTGCTTCTCAAAATCCTTTTCTAGCGCCTTGCTCATTTCCTGCTGACCTGTTACGCGCGCCAAATTCGCAAGTGCCCGCAGCGCTTCCGCCCCCAGCCCGCTTTGGTAATACTCCGTCTTCACCGGTAGCAGCGGCCCGCCCTCCACCCAGCCGTGCCCGACGCCAAGATTCTGCGGCAAGCCTCGCGCGTCATACGTGGATCTCAGAAACTCATAGGCCTTCCGCAGGCTCTCCCACTTTTCCTTTGCAAATCCGGCGTCGCCGCTCTCCGCGACGTAATCATTCACCGCGATGATGTAGAGCGGCGTTGCGTCGGCGGAAGCGTAGGGATAGGGATACCCTTTGAACCAGTCCACGAAATTCGCGCCCTGCGAAATTTCGTGCGGAATCTTGCCGTCTTCGCGCTGATACTTGCTGATGAACCCGAGCGCGGCGCGCGAATTCGAAAAATCGCCCGAGGCATTGAGCGCGAAGGAAGTCCAGAACGAGTCGCGCCCGAAAAACCAGGCAAATCCCGGCCGCTGGCTCTCGCCCGAAGTTCGGTATCCCGCCACGAGTCCGGTGCCCAGGTAAGGATTGTTCACCATGCCTTGCACCATGCTTACGCGCGACCAATCATAAGCTCGCTGCAACTGCTCATCAGGTAGTTCCACGCTCACGGTCTTTCCCAGGTAGTCTCGATAGTATTCCGCGGACTCCTTCAAGAGTTCAGCGTAATTGGACGTCAGATGCGCATACGTCTTCTCCGCTGCCGCCCGTCCTTCCAGCGACGCCGCAATCACGATCAACTTCTTCTCTTTGCCTTTCGCCGTCGGCCCTAGCCGGAACGAACTCTCCTGCGATTCCGAATAATTTGTCTGGAATTCAGCGTGCGGCTCCGTGGCCGCCGGCGAACCGACCAGCGCCGAGAATTTTCTCTGCTCCTCGCCAAAATAAAACGCATGCTGCGCGGCCGACCAGTCCAAATAAGTCGCTCCAAGCGCCGCCGGCCACTCCAACTGAAAATCCCGGTGAAAAGCGGCTTCAATCTCCAAAGGTTGTTCCGTTTCCACCTCGAAAACGATCACGGCGCCCTGTTCCCGCACGGGAACGAAAAATGTTTCCCGCACGCTGAACGTATCTCCCCCGTAGAGAATCGTGGCGGACTCCGGCCGCACTGTAACCGTCCGCGCAAGTGCCTCCGCCGCGAGGACTCGCCCTTCGGTATGAAATTTCAGGTGAAACTCGCGGAAAATCTTCAGCGGGTACACCCATGCTTCCATGCGGCCGGATTCATTCCCGAGCAGTCCCGCGCGAGTTCCGGTGATTGGCAGAAATTCCCACGGGCGCAGGGCGTGCGAAAGCTCCAGTTCGTGCCTCTTCTCCTGCACCTGCTCGCTCCAGCCTGTGGGTACTCCGATTCCCAGAAGCATTGTCGCCACAATGTACGCGCCAAACAATCGCGGACGCATCCACAGAAATTGTTTTTGAAAATGAACAACTGTTCCGGCTGTGGTGTGCATTCTGGCGGCCCCCGCTGCGTGGTGTGCTTGCATTGCCTCGTTGGCCTTACTATAAAGGAAAGCGCCGGATTCTAGCACGGCGCTCGCAAGGAAAGGTATCGCTACTTTTGTCTTTCACACGCCGCGCGTTTCTCCAGTCACTCAGCCGTTCCGCGATGGTGCTTCCGCTGGAGAAAGCCCTTGCCCTGGCGCTCCCGAAGAAGTGGCTGCCCCGATTATTTTCTCAAGGCAACATTACTCCACAAACCGCCGCCGCTTCTCCCTCCAGCGATCCTGGCGTTTTCTTCCTCAACGTCGCTCGCGAATCCGGCCTCAACGCCAAAACCATTTTCGGGGGCGAGCACAAAAACAAATATCTTCTTGAAACCACGGGCTGCGGCGTCGCGTTCTACGATTACGACAACGACGGCTGGCTCGACATTTTTCTCGTCAACGGCGCTCGCCTCGAAGGATTTCCCTCTGGCAAGGAGCCCACCAATCATCTTTTCAAGAACAATCGCGACGGCACATTTACCGACGTCACCGCCAAAGCCGGCTTGCTTCATTCCGGCTGGGGACAAGGCGTGTGCGTCGGCGATTACGACAACGATGGTTTCGACGATCTCTTCGTCACCTATTTTGGAAAAAATGTTCTCTATCACAACAACGGCAACGGCACTTTCACCGATGTCAGCGAAAAAGCCGGCGTCGCTGGCACCGGCAAGCGCTGGAACACCGGCTGCGCTTTCGTCGACTACGATCGCGACGGCCGCCTCGATCTCTTCGTCGCCAACTACATCGATCTCGATCTCAAAACCGCGCCCGTTCCCGAATCCGGCCCGTGCCTCTACAAAGGCGTGATGGTTGCTTGCGGCCCGCCGGGACTCAACGGCGGAAAAAACATTCTCTACCACAACAACGGCGATGGAACGTTTTCCGATGTCAGCGAGAAATCCGGCATCCTCAAAGCCAATGGCACTTTTGGCCTCGGCGTGCTCACCGCCGATCTCGATAACGACGGCTGGCCGGAGATTTACGTCGCCAACGATTCCACCGCCAGCGCGCTCTATCAAAACAAAAAAAACGGCACCTTCACCGATGTCGCCATCGAAGCGGGTTGCGCGCTCAGCGCCGACGGCAAACCGCAAGCCGGCATGGGCGTCTCCGCCGCCGATTACGACCTCGACGGCAATCTCGATCTCGTGAAAACGAATTTCGCCGGCGACACCCCTTCCCTCTACCACAATCTCGGCGGCGCGAATTTCGAGGACACCACGTATCAGGGCGGCCTCGGCAAGCACACCCAATATCTCGGCTGGGGCTGCGGTTTTTTTGATATGGACAACGACGGCTGGCCGGACATTCTTATCTGCAACGGCCATGTCTATCCCGAAGTCGAGCAGCTCAAGACCGAAGCCGGTTATCCGCAGCGCAAGCTGCTCTACAAAAATCTGCGCAACGGGCGCTTCGACGATGTTTCCAATGACGCCGGCCCCGGAATCTCGGCGCCGGTCGCCGCACGTGGCTGTGCTTTCGGTGACTTCGACAATGACGGCGACCTCGATGTCGTGGTCAACACCGTCAACGATTTCCCCCAGCTTCTGCGCTGCGATTCCCACACGGCGAATAATTGGATCAAGATCAAGACTATCGGCACGAAATCCAATCGCAGCGGGATCGGCGCGCGCATCAAATGCGTCACACATCTTCCCGGCGACAAGAAGCTGTATCCGCAAATTGACGAAGTCCGCAGCGGCGGCGGCTATTTTTCGCAGAACGATCTTCGCGTCCACTTCGGCATCGGCAAAGCCGAAAACGTCGAACTCCTCGAAATCCGGTGGCCCAGCGGCTTCGTCGAAACGCTCAAAGACATCAAGCCCAATCAAGTCATCTTCGTCAAAGAAGGCGAAGGCATCGTCCGCACCATGCAATTCGACTCTCCCAAATCCCCCAAGCCTCCGAAGTAAATCCTCTTGCCTTTGTAGGTGCCGGGCTTCAGCCCGGCCTTCTTCTCCTCGGCGAACTCGCCCGTGTAGGGGGCACCCTTCTCAGGCCGTCCGCCTCTTGCTTGTCTTATTTCCTCCTCATTTCCTCTTTCCTCCCACACTTACAAACTGGCTGACCTGCTATTTTTGTGTGACCATCTACCTTCGCCCCGGAGAACTTGCAGTGAAATCCAAATTTGTCTTGATGATGTTATTACCCGCCGCTTCCCTAGCCTTCGCCACGTCTACCTCCGATCTCCCCTTCGGCCGCTGGACTCGCGCTCGAAACGAACCCATCCTCTCCCCGCAGGGTTCCACATGGGAATCCGCCGGCACCTTTAATCCCGCAGTCGTTTTTCACAACGGCAAATTCGTCATGCTCTACCGCGCGCAGGACGCCTCCGGCACTTCCCGCCTCGGCTACGCCGAAAGCACCGACGGCCTCCACTTCACTCGCCGCCCCGATCCGGTCCTCTCCCCCGAAGCCCCGTACGAAAAAGACGGCGGCGTCGAAGACCCCCGCCTCCAGAAATTCGGCGACACTTACTACCTCACCTACACCGGCTACAACAAGAAAGACGCGCAGCTCTGTCTCGCCATCTCGCGCGACCTTACCCATTGGGAACGCAAAGGCGTGATCCTTCCAGCCTACAAAGGAAACTGGAACAAAGCTTGGACCAAGTCCGGCGCCATCGTCCCCGAAAAAATTGACGGCAAGTATTGGATGTATTGGCTCGGCACGGCCGCAGACAAGACCGACCAGATGGGCCTCTCGTATTCCACCGATCTTCTCCACTGGACCGAAGCCACCGCCACGCCCGTCCTCGCGCGCCGCCCGGGAATGTTTGACTCCCGCGTCGTCGAGCCCGGCCCTCCGCCCATCCTCACCGAGCGCGGCATCGTCTTCATCTACAACGGCGCCGACGACCAACTCGTCTATCGCACGGCCGTCGCCATCTTCGACCGCCGCGACCCCCGCAAACTCCTCTTCCGCTCCGACCAACCCATCTTCACCCCCGAAAAACAATGGGAAAAGGTCGGCCAGGTCCCCAACGTAGTCTTCGTCGAGGGAATGGTTTTAGTTAAAGGAAAAGACCAAGGAATGGTTCGTCACGGTGGACGCTATCTCTTCTACTACGGCGCCGCCGACAAATACATCGGCGTTGCCGAAGCTCTCGCGAAGTGAGTGTCCCTGACCGACCAAACCCGTCATTCCGAGCGCAGCGAGGAATCTCTCTTCGATTTTGTCTTTGGTGCGCCTTTCGCTCGCCAAAGCCAGCGTTTGGTAGAAGGCGGCGAGGAAATACCAGGCCTGCTCACGGTTGCATGTCTTCGGCACCACGGAAGATCACTGACAAGAAGACAGTGGAGCCATCGATTGCAATTGAATTATTGTTGGAACGCATAATCGCTAGCGGCGACGTGCCGAAACAAGAAGCACTGGAATTCGTGAGAAGAATGTAGCCAGGATTTCCAGACTAGAATCCAAATGAAGAACAAGCTCCCGGAATCGACCGAAAGGCTGATTGAGTCTCTTTATGTGAGGAAACGGCTTTGGGATAGGTTTGTCCAGCCTTCCGCGCCAGACGAGGTCATCCGACAAATTGCCGACGCAGGAGAGCCCGCCGTGATTCCTGATCTCCTGCCAATCCTGATAATGGGGGATCGAAAGGCTATTCTGGCCAGCGCAAATGCAATTCATCGTTTATTGGGACAGCTCAAGCCTGCTGACTTTGCACGGTTCGACGAATTCGTGAGACAAAGCTACTCCGAATGGCGCGCACGTCGTGAACCTTGGTACTCAATGAACCCCAAAGACGTCGGCCACCTTGCCAGCCTGGGAGAGATGTCCGTTTCGCTCCTTGGGATTGCGAGTTGTCATACGAACGGCTATGTCCGCGAAGCGGCAGTTCGGGAGCTTGGAAAAACGGAAACTGGAGCAGAGCTTCCTTTCCTTATTATCCGGGCGAATGACTGGGTGCCTGAGATTCGTTCCTCAGCGCGGAATCTATTGCTGAATCGAATTCGACTCGACTATATTCATCACGTCGTGGCATGGCTACCGGTCGCGTTGCGTCTGGGCAAGATGTCCAGAGATGACCACTCCGCGATTGTTGAAGCTGTTCGAGCGCTCTTTTCGAGTCCTGACGTACGCGAAACTCTTCATGAAGGATTCGAGTCACAAGACCAATTCGTGCGGCGGTTCTGCTTTGAACTTGCGATGAACTCGACCGGGGCTGACCGTCTATCCGTTCTGCAGCGCGCATTTGGACAAAGTGACATCCAAGTACGTAAAGCAGCTATACACAAGCTCCGGGCCATTCCGCCCAGCAGCAGATCAAAGGGGATCCTTATTCAAGCTAAAAGTGACAATTGTGCGGCCGTAAGACGAGAGGCGCTACAGATCTTCGCCGAACATTACCCGGACGAGGCTGCCCAAGAATTTCAATCCGCTTTGCTCGATACCAACAGTGCTGTCCGCGAAGAGGCGCAGTACTATTTCCAAAAAAAAAGCACTGTCGATTTGCGGGCCTATTATTCGGGAACTCTGCAAGATTCAAATGGTCAGGGGCTGTGCGCGGCAGTTGCTGGCTTAGGGGAGACTGGCCTCCCGAAGGATTCGCAACTCTTGGAGCGCCTTCTCCACGACCAATCATCAAGAGTTCGCGCCGCGGCGCTTCATGCAATTGGGAAGCTGGGCGCGGATGCGTACTTCGAAAAATTCGTTCTCGCGCTAGACGACGCAAGCAGCAAGGTCACGCGTGAAGCTCTAATCGTCCTTAGCAAGAAACCAAACTCAGTCGGTGGCCAGCGGCTATGGGAGATTTACGAGCGCTGTCGCTATCCCCACGGGAGGCGCGGCGCACTCTTTCTTCTTGCGCGAATCAACAAGTGGGACAGCATCACCTTCCTAGTCCAGTCCCTCACGGATCAGAATGATTCTTTCGTCGACTTGAGTCGAAGATATATTAGCCGGTGGTTTGCGAGATACAACCGCAGCTTCGCAACTCCAACTCCCGAGCAGATATCCAGACTTAGAAACGTCCTGAGCAGATGTAATTTGCTCCTCAGTTCGGGAACCCAACGTCAACTGGACTCATTGCTGGAGAAGTTCTGAAGCCAAGATGGAGTGGTGCACCATCCATGTGCAGCGATGAAGTTCTTCTTGTCACTTTTCCAGTTACCGAACCGTCTTGCGCTATTTCATTCTGTCTAAACCACTTCACACTTTTCCTTGACAAGTACGGTACTTCGTGGTAACATTTCTTTTGATAGTTGCACACCACTCTCTTTGAAGCGTCCCGTTTTCAAAGACCCCTTGTCCGCCTAATCTCCTCTCCTCTAATTCCTTTCCTCTCATATCGTTAGCCGCCCCCCCCCCTAACCTCCATCGAATCATATCGTTACAAAATCCATAGGAGGCAGGGGGCGCGCTTACCCTTCCCGCCCGCAAGTTCTTTGTTTGCTACACATTCGATACACCCAAGGTTTCCAATCTGCTCGCGCGTGGTCCATCGCCCAAATCTAAGGTTTAGGGGAGGGAGGATTGACGGGCGTGCCGGATCCTTCCTTGAGCGTATGAACCGCATCGACGGCCAGGTTTTCAAAGCGTTCGACCAGGCCGCTGGGCCAGCGCACCTGCACCCAATCGATCTTGGCGGCGGATCCGAGGCCGAAGTGGACGCGCATATCATTATTGGAAATGTAGCTGGAGCCGCTGCGCACTTCGTCGACAAGCGTGCGCGTCCCGGCTTTCACGGTGATTTTCGCGCCGATTCCGTCGCGATTCGATTTCGTGCCGCCCGATCCGGAAGAAAACGACGTTCCCATCGCACGAAACGCAATCCAGTGATTGCCGTTGCGAGCGTCGTTCACCAGCAGCATCGGCGGCGCATTCATGTTGCTGATCACCGCGGACAAGCGGCCGTTATTCCACAAATCACCCACCGCCAATCCGCGCGAAGAGCTCACCGCCGTGATTCCCGGCCCGGCATTGACGGAAATATCGGTGAACGTTCCGTTGCCGTTGTTGTGATACAGAATCTTCGGCTCCCTGAAATTGCTGCCCAGGTGCTGACTGTCCACCTCGGGATAAACGTGGCCATTGACGAGCAGCAGATCGGGCCAGCCGTCATTGTCCGCATCGAGGAACGTCACACCCCAGCCGAGATACTGGGTGTTCAACCCGAATCCCGCCGGAAAAGTCTTGTCGTCAAACGTGCCGTCGCCGTTGTTGTGGTAAAGCGTGGAGGTGTCGTCGGAAAAATTTGTTTTGAAGAGATCCAGCCGGCCGTCGCCGTCATAGTCACCGACTGTCGAGCCCATGCCGGCTTGTTCGCGCCCGTCGTCGTTGAACGCGGCACCCGCAACAACAGCAACATCCGTGAATGTGCCGTCGTGATTGTTGTGGTACAGGATGCTAGCGGTGCTGTCGCAGGCCACGAAAATATCCGGCCAGCCATCGTCGTCGTAGTCCAGCGTGGAGACGCTGAAGGAGTAATGGCCGTTGGTCTGATCGATGTGCGCTTTCTTGGTGACGTCTTCAAACGTGCCGTTGCCGAGATTGTGATAAAGAATATTTTTCGCCCACGGCAAGCCGCGCGGCCCGCACATCACCGGAACACCCTTCCACATACAGGAAGGCTGTGCCCCCGGCGCAAGCGCAATGGCCGAATCGTAGTCAACGTAGTTGGCGACCATTAGATCGAGCTTGCCATCGCGGTCGTAATCGACGAAAGCGCAGCCGGTGCCCCAATATTTTCCGGTGCCCGCGACATGCGCTTTTTCGCTGACGTCGGTGAACGTGCCGTCGCCATTGTTGTGGTAAAGGACATTTTTGCCGTAGTAGGTGACGTACAGATCTTCGAGGCCGTCGTTGTCATAATCGCCGACGCACACGCCTTGGCCCCAGCCGGTGTGAGTCAGCCCCGCTTTTTCAGTGACGTCGGTGAATGTGCCGTCGTGATTGTTGCGATAGAGGTGGCTCGTCGGCGCTTTGCCCGATGGCAAAGCCTCCAGCTTCGTGCCATTCACGACAAAAATGTCCGGCCAGCCGTCGTTGTCGTAGTCAAAAATGGCCACGCCCGTGCCTGTTGTTTCAATGATGTATTTTTTTGTGTTTTCCCCGCCGAAAATCACGGGCGCAACGAGCCCGGCCTTCTGCGCAACGTCGGTGAAATGCACAATCGGCTTGGCGTTTGCGTTCTGAGACGTACCAGCGCTGACGCTCGGAGAACTCACGGATTGCGTTAGAAGGCTAGCGCAAAACACAAGGAAGGAGAGAAGCCGGAGAAAAGAAGAGTCGGGAATCATCAATCTCTAATGATAGCAAGCTCTGGTCGGAGATGAAGTCTACTGGAAGAGAATCTCCGCAAAGAAGCTTGTGGAATGGTTCGTGAATGCGAACGTGCTAGTATTTTTGAGAACGCGCTACGGACATGTATCGAATGAAATTAGCTCTCGCCCATCGCCAAACGGCACTCTTCAGACTCTGCGCTGCGCTGCTGTTTCTTTGCTGCGTTGTTCCAGCAAAGGGCGCTGCCCAATCCGCCGGTTCTGCGAAGGCGGATGCAGCTTCGAGAGCGAGCGTGACATATCAGCATGGCATGTCGGCGTTGCAAAAGGGCGACCTGGCTTCCGCGCGCGCGGATTTCGAAAAAGTTGTGCGGCTGGCACCGAGCAGCCCGGAAGGACACAACTCTCTGGGCTGGGTTTTGCTCGCGCAGGGACAGATCGATTCCGCGATCGTGCATTTCCATTCCGCGGTGAAACTGAATCCTAGTTTTGCGCTGGCGCACATGAATTTCTCCAGCGCGCTCTCCCGAAAGGGAGACACGGCCTCCGCACTTCGGGAAGCGAAAGAAGCGGTGCGCCTGGCTCCGAACGATTCCGAGACTCATCACATTTTGGCGCGCACGCTCGATTTTTCCGGGGATCTCGACGGCGCCATCGGCGAGTTCCGGCACGCGATCGAACTGGAGCCGCAAAGGGCGGAATTGCACGACGAGCTTGGTGCCGTGCTGGTGCAAAAGTCTGAGGCGCAAGGCGCAGACGCGGAATTTTCCGAGGCGCTCCGGCTGCAGCCGGAATTCGCCCAAGCGCATTTTCATCTCGGCGTCTTGCGTTATGAGAAAAAATCTATCGAAGAGGCCGCGCAGCATCTTCAAACAGCAGTGCAACTGAATCCCCGGGATCCCGGCGCTCACTATTACCTTGCGCAAATTCTGAAGAGCAAAGGCGACCCATCTGCGGCGATCCGCGAGCTGCAGGCTTGTGTCGAACTGAATTCAGATTACCCTGACGCGCAAAACAGCCTGGGCCTGCTGCTTCAGCACAGCGGCCAGATGGAGCAAGCCGTCAAAGCATTTCGCCAAGCGGTGAAACTGCAGCCGGAAAATCCGGACGCGCACAACAATCTCGGGCTGGCTTTCTTGCAAAACGGCGACGGCAACGGGGCCATCGCTGAATTTCAAACCGCAATCCGTTTGCGGCCCGACGACAGCGGATACCTGGGGAACTTGGGGGCGGCGCATTTGCAAGTTGCGGATTTCGACGCCGCCATCTCTGAATTTGAGGCAGCGCTTAAGCTTTCTCCGCAGGATGCAACGCTGCACTACGACCTGGGACTGGCGCTCAAGCTGAAAGACAAACTGCCGGAAGCCATGGCCGAAATGCGCAAGGCGGCGGAATTGGATCCCGGGCAAGCGGACGTGCATTACACGCTGGGAGTAACGCTCTGGCAGCAAGGGGATTTTGCAGCAGCCGCGGAGGAACTCCGCGCAGCGATTCGCGCCAAGCCGGACTATGCCGAGGCGTATTACACACTGGGAACTGTTTTGAAACAGAAGGGCGAGCTGCAAGATGCTGCGTCGGCTCTGCGCGAAGCGATCCGGTTGCAGCCGGACTTCGCAGGCGCGCACACGACTTTGGCAGCGGTGCTCCGCCAACTCGGAGACGCGGAAGGCGCCGCGGCGGAAAGCAAAGCCGGAACGGAAATCGCAAAGCAAAAGACGAGCGAACAGGCAGCGCTCTTCGCGACAAATTCGGGGCGACGCCTTCTTAACGCTGGGGATCTCGATGGCGCCATTTCGCAGTTCCGGGCAGCGATAAACTCTTCGCCAAACTATGCGGCGGCGCATTTCCAATTGGGCATGGCATTACGGCAGCAGGGAAAACTGGAAGAAGCGCAAGAGGAATTTCAGAGGGCGGCAACGCTCGATCCGAGTCTGAAGCCGCCGACACCGAAGAAGAATTAGAAGTCCGAGGACGGAGCCATCGCGAGAGCGGAACCTGTTGAAGTGTAGTTTGAAGCAGTCCGGCTTACGCGGGACTTTTGCGCAAAGCGATAATTTCCGACCCGACGGGGACGCCCTTGGCGACTTTCACGCGGATTACCGCTTCGAACGGTTTGAGTTCACCCGAGTTCGAAACAGAGAGGCGCAATAGCAGTTGTTCAAGGGAGTCTTGCTGGCAGACATACTCGACGGCAGCCTGCGTGCCGATGGTAGTAGCGCCCGCGAGAATCAGGACGGAATGCGCAGGATTCAATCCTCGCTTTAGCGCAATGACCGAATAATCTTCGGCCAAGGTCTGGTCAGGTGGAGTCGGGAGAAACTCCTTCGGCTCGCCCGATTCCGGGTGAAAATTGACGATTTCCATGGTGCCGGTGCGCGGCCCGGAAGTGATTTGCTTGAAGGCGAATTCCTGCGTGTTTGGCAACTCGAGGAGGGTCAAATTTTCCGAAGGCGAGCCAATGAAGATGAGATCGTTGTTCTTGGCGTCGTCCAGGGAAAACAGGCTGCCGCGCTTGACGCGGATTTGCTGGCGAAGTTTTCCGAAAACAGTATCGAGAGCGTGCACCGCCAGCACTTCGCCGACTCCCGTATAGTGATCCAGGATCGCCGCGCCTGAATCCTTGGCACGATTGTAGTAGCGCATGCCAATGTACGGCCGGCCGACAAAGGCCGCGTTGCTGAAGATGACCCAAGGCTCCTGCGGTCCGGTGAGAAAGCCTCTCCAGAAAACGTGATAAGAAACCGGCACGTCAGGGCTGTCGCCAGCTACACGGGCCTCCGTGGTCCTGCGGTTGAGGAAGCGGTCCGTCGCAACAGCGACAGCGGAGGCGAGAACCACGGAAAGTGCCACGACGGCGATGATCCACGTCCGCGAGGTCCGGCCATTCACCTCTAAACTGTTTGGCGCATCGTGAGAAGTAACCGCCTGGTTGCGTCCAGCCCCGTGGGAACGCGGATGAAACGTGAGGGCGTAGGTGCCTTTGGGTAGTTCCACCATGACCTGATCGTCCGAGCCCTCAGAAGCATAATACTCAGCCAGCTTGGTACGGAGACGGCCGGCCTGCACTCGCACGGTGGAGTCTACGTGGGGATCGAAGTCCTGCTGGCGCCCGAAGACCTCTGTCGCGATTTGATACTCTTTGGGAGAGGCGCCAGGATGCTCCAAGGATTGAGCTGCCAAATAACGGAGCAGCTTGCAGAGAGACTCGGAACCGTGCAGGGCATGGCTGCTGAGAAGTTTGTCGATTTGCTCGTGGACCAGGGCTTTCTCGGTCATGGGAAACCACCGCGAGGGATTGTAACACCAAAGTAACACCTGCACATCTCTTTGTGAAGACACAGCTTATTTGGCGTAACCGTATCAGACCCTTGGAGACTATCCTGGTAACGCAAAAAACTGATAGAAGGCATCACAAATACACGCTGACTCCGGTTTGGTGTCCGCGCCCTCCGCAAGAGGCTATTGTTTAAAGGGCTAAAGAGGGATAGCGGTCGGGCTTGGCTTAGTGAGATTTGGGTCGGGGAGTTTGGGGGCTGTTCACTGCTAACTGGTCGGTTGGTTCGGTTGCTGCATTTCCCATTTTCATATTGAGTTGCGCTGGATGACGAGAGCATGACCGGCGCAGCGATGCGTTATTTGCCGAACAAGCCGACGAGCGCAGTGCATCCGCGGCTCGTGGGGCAATGATTGGATGCGAATTGGCAGGGTCTTTCAATCAGGAAAAAGCGGTCAGGAGGGGTGTAATGAGAAGGCTAGCGACGGTGGGCTGGATACTCGTTCTGAGTCTCGCGGTGGGGTTTGGAGCAAGCACGGCATCGGGTCAGGCCGTGTATGGAAGCCTTGTTGGAGCTGTGACCGACCCGCAAGCGAATGTAGTGGCGGGCGCTAAAGTCACGGTAACCAATATCGCAAAAGGAACGACAGAGGAATCCGTCACGAACGAAAGCGGGAACTACTCTGTCACGCACCTGATCCCGGATAGTTACAAGGTGCACATCGAAGCGCCCGGATTTAAGGCCTACGATATTGCGAGTGTTCGCGTGGACGCGGACACGACTGTCCGTGCTGATGCAGCGTTGCAGGTTGGCACGGTGAGCCAGACCGTTGAGGTTACAGGGGAAATTCCACAGCTACAGAGTGACAGGGCCGACGTGGCGACAATCTTCACAGACCAGCAGGTTGAGAGCATCCCGATTTTCAACCGGAATTTCACTACATTGCAATTGTTGGCGCCTGGGGCCCAGCTGCAAGCCTGGGGGCATGCGGCCAGCGAGAATCCCCAGGCTTCACGGCAAATATTGACGAACGGCCAGCATTTTGCGGGAACCGGCTTCGAATTAGACGGAACGGACAACCAGGATCCAATCCTGGGGATCATCGTGATCAACCCGAACCTCGACTCGATCAACGAGGTCAAGATTACTACGCAGGATTACGATGCGGAATTCGGAAAGGCCATTGGGTCCATCGTAACTTCCCAAACCAAGTCCGGCACTAACGAGATTCATGGCTCGGCCTTCGATTTTGAGCGGTCGAATTCCAATTTTGCCCGCGACCCCTTCGCTCAGGCCACCACTGGGGTACCGAGCGGAAATTGGAACCAGTTTGGCGGCACCTTGGGTGGCCCGATCCGTAAGAATAAAGTCTTCATCTTCGGAGACTACCAAGGGCAGCGGGCCCACGTGGGAGGGACAGCTCGTGATCGTGTCCCTAACGCGGCAGAACGGGGCGGCAATTTGAGCGATTTGGGTAGGGCGATCTATGACCCGTACCAGACGTCGGATCCGGCACACTGCAATCTCGTGCTTACGGGTGGGCAGCCCACGCCCGTCGGGATTGCGAACCGCACCCAATTCCCAGGCAATATAATTCCAGCCTGTCGATTGTCGACCCCGGCCCAGAATCTCCTCAAACTGATTCCGACCGGGGCTACCCTTACCGATCCAACGTTGAACAATTTTGCCGGTTCGGGCAGCAACGTTTTGAATGCAGACAATTTCGACGTGCGGTCCGACTACGTTCTCAATTCGAAGACGCAGGTTTTCGGACGGTACAGTTACCAGAAATTCCTTCGCTCGGGACCGGGCTTGTTTGGAGCAGTCGCCGGCGGTGCAGCGCTTCCGGCTGACTCGGGGGGACAATTTGCGGGGGCATCGCACGTCAAGAACCAGAGCCTCGCTGCCGGCTTTGATTACACTCTTAGCCCGACTTTACTAACCGACTTCCGGTTCGGATACATGCGCTACAACGTCGCGGTGGCCCCCGGAGGCGTAGGCACCACGCCAGCGAAAGACGCTGGCATCAACGGACTGAACATTGATCCCCTGTATTCCTCTGGGATGCCGTATTTCCACATAGTCGGTGCAGGAGGTGCACCGGACTTCAATTTTGGATACTCGCTGGGCGCGAATCAGTGCAACTGCCCACTTACGGAACAAGAGCACCAGTACCAGTTCGTGAATAACTGGACCAAGATCCGCGGAAACCACAGCTTTAAATTCGGAGCGGATATCCGACGTGCGTACAATCTGCGTATCCCCAGCGACAAACATCGCGCCGGCGAACTTACATTCTCCGGGGACCAGACTCAAGGTCCGAACGGGGTTGGGGGAGCGGGATTGGCAGCATTTCTTCTGGGTGACGTAACCTTCTTCGAGCGCTACGTCAGCGTGTCCACTGACGCTACCGAGACTCAGCCGCGACTTTTCTTCTTTGGGCAGGACACGTGGCGAGTCACAAACAAGTTGAGTGTAAACCTTGGACTCCGGTGGGAAATTTACAGGCCGGAGTCTGTGGCTGGCACCGGCAAGGGCGGCTGGGTTGATGCAGGCACGGGCGAGGTTCGCATCGCCGGCACGCAAGGCGTAGACCTGAGAGGCAATACAAGCACGAGCTTTACCCACTTCGCCCCTCGCCTGGGCGTTGCTTACCAATGGAATCCGAAAACGGTGGTCCGGCTAGGCTATGGCCGCAGCTATGACATCGGCGTTTTCGGGTCCATCTTCGGCCACGCCGTTACGCAAAACGTGCCAGTCCTGGCGAGCCAGCAAACAAATACCACTAACGGGCAGGACTTCAATACGGCCTTTTTCCTCTCGAACGGGCCCGTCGCGGCGAATCCGGCGACGGCGCTGGGCGGGACTCTGGCGACGAGCAACTGCAACGCCGTCACAGATCCGAGCGGCGTGAATCCAGTGACTGGCGTATTCACAGCTGACAAGGCGCAATGCGTTGGAGTCAACGGGCGGCCACTTTTGCCGGATGGCCTCAATGCCTTTGTACGTCCCTTCAACAACAGGCTGCCAAGTGTGGATGCCTGGAACGCCACGGTACAGCGACAGCTGACACCCACAATTAGCGCCACCGTTGCCTATGTTGGCAACAAAGGGACGCATACCATTGGTGGCGGGCCAGACTATCCATTCAACAATCCGAAGCTGGCGGGCTACAATCCCGCCCTCACAGGTGCCGCCGCAACCCTTGCGCAGAATCAGCGGAGGCCCTTTTACTCGAAGTATGGATGGACGCAAGGCTTCCGTTACTTCGGGAACGACTTCAATAACAAATACAACGCGCTCCAGGTAACGGTGGAAAAGCGCTTTGCGGCCGGGTTGTCTTTCAACGGAAACTACACTTGGCAGCGTGCCCGAGCGGACCTCGATGGGGGAACGGCAGGCTTTGACAAGAGCGTTAACTACGGTCCGAACGACAATTATCGCAACCACGTGTTTATCTTTACGCAAGTCTACCAGTTGCCCTTTGGCCATGGAAAGAAGTACGCCGGAAACGTCGGGAAGGCGGCTGATTTGCTCATCGGTGGTTGGGAGTTGAATGGCACGACGAATTTTTCGAGTGGGTTGCCCTTCACTCCCAGGCTTGACTCCTGTCATGCGTCCAGCGACACCGGGCCTTGCCGGCCGGACCTTGCTGGCGCGGTCAAGGATGGTACGCGCTCCGGGCATCCAGACGTTGCCGGGTACTGGTTCCAAACCACGAGCGGGGTTAAGCTTGTAGCGGCCGGGCAGTCTAACGGGTCGTGGGCTCAGCCTGCAGTGGATACGTTCGGAAACGTTGGACGCAATTCATTGCGTGGACCGAAGTATTTCGACTCGGACATAGCCTTGTTCAAAAACTTTAGCATCACGGAAAAGGCCAAGGCTCAATTCCAATTCCAGTTCTACAACATATTTAACCACGTTAATCTCGCGAATCCGGACAATTGCGTGGATTGCCTGGATTCAAATACCGGTCTAAATACAGGTGGCAAGATCACCGGTATTGCGGCCAACTCCCAACTGCGATCGTTGACATACGGGTTCAAGCTCAGCTTCTAACAAGGACAAAAAGACGACTTACCACCGCGACGGGGAGCCCTTACGGGCTCCCCGTTTTTTGTGCTCTAATCGCTGGGTAGGTGTTGCCGGGAAGTTCCGAATGGCGATGCTCTCAATTCGTCTCAGTTCCTTGTTGGCTGGCGTGCTTGCCGCCTGCGCCGTGCTGCCTGCGGAATCGCAGGTTCCACAGGCTGCGCCAAGGCAGGATGGTTCAAATCGAGGTATATCGTCAGCGCCGCCGGAGGCCAGCATCGAGCAAGCGGCACGTTTGATGCAGCAAGGAAAGAACGACGAAGCGCTGCAGCTCCTTGAGAGCATTGCGGCAGCGGAGCCCTCGCGGCGCGGAATTGCGCGGCAAATCGGCATCGCTTATTACAGAAAGAGCGACTTTCTGAAGGCCGTGGCGAGCTTTAAGAAGGCGCTAGAAGAAGACCCCAGCGACAGCGAAGCGGTGCAATTGATGGGGCTGTCGTATTACCTGGCCGGGAGGCCCGCGGAGGCCATTGGGCCGCTGGAAAAAGTGCAGACGTGGTATCCCAGCGCGAATGTGGACGCTTCTTACATTCTGGGGATTTGCTACATCCAAACGAAGGATTACGCCAGCGCACGGAAGGCTTTCGCGAAGATGTTTGGCGTGCCAGCGGACTCGGCGGCCAGCTACCTGTTCACGGCGCGCATGCTGCTCCGGCAGGATTACGATCCGGTCGCAGAGGAATACGCGAAGAAGGCCGCGGAGCTCGATCCCAAGCTGCCGCGAGCGCATCTGCTGCTCGGCGAACTTTATCTGTACAAATCGCGCCTGCCGGAAGCCGTCGAACAGTTTCAGAAAGAACTGGAGCTCAATCCGGGAGACGCCGCTGTCTATTACAAGCTGGCGGATGCCTATACTCGAGTCCAAAAGTACGAGGAGGCAGAAAAGCTTTTGCAGCGGTCCATCTGGCTGGATGCGACTTCAACTGGGCCGTACATCCTCATGGGCAAGGTGCTGGAGAAAAAAGGCGAGACTGCGCTCGCCGTGCGTGCGTTGCAGCGCGCCCTGGCCATGGATCCGAATAACCCTATTCCACACCATTTGCTCGGGCAGGCTTACCGGGAACTGGGCAGGACCGAAGAGGCGGAACGCGAACTGAAATTGTCGGAACAGTTGCAGGTTCAGAAGGACGCAAAACCTTGAGCCGAGCGTTTCGCCCCAAGAGAGAATTGCCGAAGCGGCCTTTGCCAGCGCGAGATGACAACTACTCTTAGTGCGCAGCCGCCGCGCTGCTGCCCTGTTCATTGCCGAGTTTTTGTACCAGCTCCGCGGGCAGCTTGTGTAGCAGCTCCAGGAACACTCCGTTTGTCCAGCCAAAGCCCACAATGTTCATGTGATAGCCGGCGGTCACCTGGGTTTCGGATGAGCGGGTGACGGCGTTGTATTTTTCGCGAATGGTTCCGTCGCGGCGGAAATTTTCCGCTACGGTGGAGAGAAATTCGTAGGAGACGCGGTCGGCTTCCTTGTTAAATCCATATTTTCGCAAGCCTTCGTCGGCAATCAGCTGGTCCGGCGCCCAGGCATAGGGGAAGTCCCACTGGCCGCCCGTTTCGTGCGGGCTCATAACCAATCCGCCGGGCTGCTCAAACGTGGGGAGATGCTTCACCAGCGCCTGCGCTTGCTCCGGCGTCGCGATACCCGCCCACAGCGGGAAGAAGGTCGTCACATAGTCGTAGGACGATTGCGCCTGATGCACGAAGTCATAGTCTACAAACAGGCCGCGCTGGCTATTCCACAGGTACTTCTGGATGGCCGCTTTGCGCTCTTCCGCGCGCTTCTTCCACTGTTCCGCATCTTCTTTGCGGCCCAGAATTTTACTGATCTCTTCGAGATCCTTTTCGGACTTGTAAAGCAGGCTATTGAGGCAGACCGGAGCAAAGTGATGCGTTCCTGCTCCGTACGCGCCGAAGCGGAAGGAAATGTCATAACCGGATTCTCGCATGGAGCGGTCGCCCTTGTAGAAGTCCGCGCTTAATGCCACGCCTGAGGCAACCGTGCAATCCGGTTTGGCCATCGTGCGAGCGACGTCGCATACTTGAAGAGAATAGGTCGAACCAGCGCTCGGCGAGGCAGTTTGCCCGGGCCCCTTTCTAACCACCAGAGTTTGGTCCACGTCTGGATGAGCCAGGATGTAGGCCACGACTTCGCGATAGTGCCCCGTTTCATCCTTCACACTTTCGGGCGCGGGGCCATCTCCAAAATCGAAATAGCGGGAAAGCCCCGTGGACCCCGCGAGGTGAGGTTCCGTAGCCCACAAACTGTGATCCTTGACAGCCAGTTGGTAAGCCTTCTCAAGCCACTTGCGATCTTCGTGGCCCGCGGCCTTCTGCGCATTGTAGACGCCCAGAATCATGGAGGTCAGGAAAGGAGGCTGAGACCGCGTGAGGTAGTAGGTCCGGTTGGCGTTCAGGACGGCGCCGTAATGCTCCACCTCGAACAGAAAATTGTTCACCATGTCCCGGGCAAGGTCGAGCCGGCCATCGCGGAGAAGTCCCACGATGATGAAGTAGCTGTCCCATCCATACATTTCATTGAATCTTCCGCCGGGGACAACGTAGCGATTCTCCAGGTAGAGCAAGCCGGGAGGATCGATGGATTGAGCCGCGCTCGTCCCCAGATGACTTGCGGACGGAGGCAAACTTTTGACCTGAATCTTGCAACGAGCCTCGAGTTGTTTCACGGATTCCGGCACGGGGAAGTCAGCCGGAAGATAGAGCTGTGGCGCAGTGGTCAGTTTGGTATCGCTGAAGGTGGCGCAGTCAGAAAGAGAACGGGATAGGGTATTCCATCCGGCAGAGATATAAGAGCGAATTGGATCGAGCCCCGTGCCTGCGTCCTTGCGCGACTGCTGGGCCGGAACGGCGGCAGGAGTCAGTGAGAGGACCAAGGTCAAAAGAAGCGGCCGCACTCGTTTGGCAGGAGGCCAACGCAGGAATGTAACAGACGAACCAATCCTTCCGGGGTGCATGCATGGGTGAGGATAAACCGTCGCAAGTCGTTTAGCAACAAGAGTTTGCACAGAAATGAAGGCGCCGCTATCTTACCTTTCTCGACGTTGCCACTCGCCCGTGTCACGGCCAAGTCCGGACACTCACCCACATCGACGGATCTGCTCAGCGGCACGCCATCCATCTGTACGAAGGCACATTTCCCAAAATTCTAAAAGGCTTGGAGGCTGGCTAAACGCCCAGGAGCAATCGATTGAAGTCGCGGAGAGATTTGGTGGACGTGACCGGGATCGAACCGGCGACCCCCTGCTTGCAAAGCACGAGAGTCGACTTCAACCACTCTATCCATCACTTCTAACCACTAACGTTTCCAACAAATCGGGGAATCTGCTTTCGCTCAAAAGCTAACCCCAATGAACTGAAAAGGTTGGATTCTTGCACAGTCCGTGACACAGTGGCGCGCCTGCTTTTTGGGACTGCGCGTTGAGAAATCAATGTCCTTTCGCTCAAAGTGTGCAGGATGAAACTTGTTTCACCTGAGGGGTTCACTCCACGCCCATACCGATATCGGGTTGGTTCGACCGGGCTATCGTTGTTTCATCGGAAAAACCGGGGTGTTGCAAGTTTAGGATCCCATCTGTAGCGACAAAAGCTCCGGCCATAACGCTAGAAGCGTGTACCTTATGATCAAGCCAGAACAAAGGGCAACCAAGACGCTGCATAAAGAGCCCACCAGGAAGTATTCCGCAAATTCCCGCTCCTGGAGTTCCTCTGACCGAATTAGGCCCTTTGCTGCGACGAGAAAGCCCAACGCCGCATAGCTCCCAGCAACCACGACCAGGGTTAGAACCAAGCGCTCCAAATTTCCAATCAGGCGGCCGCGGTTCATCTCCAGTAGATCAAGTCTCTTCGTTCCGGTATCGCTATCTGCTTCCGTGCCGCGCAATGAAAGTTGCGGAAGGGTTTCGGTTTTGCGGAGACATCCGCGGACGATGTATGTTCCACCTCGAATGA
>Ga0137395_10000032_pt1 | contig 37850 bp, 41 predicted proteins | sample czobulk216metaG_FD_108283 | JGI IMG/M metagenome (GOLD analysis project Ga0137395, IMG submission 108283) | Vadose zone soil microbial communities from Angelo Coast Range Reserve, California, USA - czobulk2.16 metaG | ecosystem: Environmental > Terrestrial > Soil > Vadose zone | place: USA...
CCGCGCGGCTGAAACCCTGGACATGCTCCAGGCCATGAACACGGGCCACGACGGCAGCATGACCACGGTCCACGCCAACAGCCCGAAGGACGCCCTCAACCGGATCGAGACCATGGTCATCATGGACGGCTCTGACCTGCCCTTCCAAGCGTTCCCCGAACAGACCGTCGGCGGCATCACCCTGTTCGTGCAGCAGGCCCGTCTTCGTGACGGGCGTCGCGTCGTCACCCACATTTCCGAGATCACGGGGATCGCCGCCAACGTTATCCAGCTCCAGGACATCTGTGTCTTCGATCAGACCGGCATCGACGAAGAGGGCAACGTCCTCGGCGCCTTCCGCTGGACCGGTGTCATGCCCAAGCTGCTGCCCCGTTTGAAAGCCAACGGTGAGGACTTCCCGATCGAGGTCTTCGGCAAGACCGGGCTGCAAGTGATCGAGGGGCAGTCGGCCGCCGGCGATGCGGCGCGACGCGCCACGGCGGAGTGACGGATGCCAAAGTGGTCTTTCTCTCGACGGCAGCCGCCCGGCGATAAACCGCCGGAGCCCACCCAGCCAGTAGCGCCCAAAGCGCCGGCCCCCCGCGTGACCCCGTCGAGCGCCCAAACACCATCGCCACCCACCCGTCGGTCCGCCGACTCGGAGAGCTCGGGTCGCTCGCTGCAAGCCCAGCTGCAGGAAGCCGACACCACCCAGGCGCGGCTGCGGCTGGACCTCGCCGAACTGCTCAAGGCGCACCGGCAACAGGGCCGGGTGCTGGAGCGGAATCAGAAGGTACTCGAGCAGACCGAGCAGGAACTGAGCCGGAATCGCGCGCGGGCGAGCGCGCTCGAGACTGAGGTTGGCGAACAGCGGAAGCTCGCCGAGGTGCACACCCACCGGGTGCAGGAACTCGAGCAGCTGGTGGCCACGCACGCCACCCTGCAGACCGCCTACGAGACGCTCGATCGCGAGCGGCAGGACCTGACCGCCCGCCTGTCGGACATTTCGCGAAGCCGGGCGACGGCGCAGACAGAGCGTGACCGCCTCGCCGCTGAGCTCGCCAGCGCCCACGCCACGATAGCGGCCCGTGACGCCGAAGTTGCCGGGCTCAAGGTGGAGCAGGATACCGTCGAGGCACGCTCCAAGGGGCTGCGCGCCGAAACCGAGGCCCTCAAGCGGGCCAGCGACGGGCTTAAGGCGGACCTCAATCGCGCCCTCGAGAATCAAGCCACCCATCATCGCGTCCAACTGGAGTTCGACGCGCTGTCGGCACGTTGGGATGTGGCGCGCGCGCAGCTAGCAGAGGCCGAGCAGGCGTTGAAAAGCTCGCAGGCCACCATCAAGGCGGCCCAACGGCTGTCGTCATCGGTGGAGTGGCGCACCGTCCTCGACGGCGTGCTCGATGCCGCCTCGGAGCTGGTGCGTTTCGAGCGCGGGACGCTTGCGCTGGTTGATCACCTTCAGGAAGAGCTCAAGGTCGAGGCGGCGCGCAACAGCCCGATCGCAATCAGCGAGATGTCGCGCTTCAAGGTAGGCGAAGGCATCGCCGGCTGGGCCTTGTCGCACCGCGAACCCGTGCTGGTTCGCGACAGCCGGTCCGACGCACGTTTCAAGGCCTCGGACCCAAAGCATCAGCCGAGATCCTTCATCGCGGTGCCGCTGCTCGCCGACAAGGAAGGGCTTGGAGTGTTGACGCTCGCGCGCTCCGCCAGTGATCCGTTCACCGAGCATGACCTGCGCAACCTGGCGCGGGTTGCAACCGACGCCGCCAACGCCTTGATCAACGCCCGGCTGGTCGACCTGCTCAAGCAGCGGGAGGACCGGCTCACAACCCTCGTCCGCAAGGCTCGCGAGCTTTCGGTTGCGAATGACAGTAAGGAGCTCGTGGAGTTCGTGCTCTCCAGCGCGAAAGAGCTAATTGGTGGCAAGGCGGCATTGCTGGCGCTGCGCAATCCGAAGACCCTGGAGCTGGAAGTTGCGGGCTCGCAGGGGGTGGCGGAAGTGATCATCAGCCAGCGGATCGCCTGGGGTGCGCCCGCCGCCGGTGACGTCATGCGGACGGGGAAGCCGTGGGTCTCGCCGATGCGGGAAATGCTGCCGCCGAACCTGGTCGAAACGGTCGAGCAGGGCGGTCTGACCATGATCGCCTCGGTGCTCTGCGGCTCGATGCGAGAAGCGGACGCCAACGATGACAGGGCGCTGTTGAGCCGTTCCGAGGTCGAGGCGTCCGACGAGGTAAGCGGCGTGCTCAACGTCTATCGCGACAACCTCGATCCGATCGCGGCCGGTGACCTCGAGCAGTTGAAGGCGTTTGCCGAGCAGGCGTCAGTCGCGATCCAGAATGTCCGTCGCTGGGACCGCGTCAAGGAACAGTTGCAGGCGACCGCGTCGATGAACACCCGGTTGATGGGGCGCGAACGCTACATCAACCAGCTCTTATTCCGCATTCAACAACTAGAACAAGAGCTCTCCCACTACAAGGCAGCCTGACCTCTAGTCCGGCTGCGCTATCCGGTAGGGCGCCGGCGGCGCTTGCCGGCGAGATTGAGCCGGCCGAGGATGAAGGCGTCGAGCACACGGTGCGAGGCGACGACGCCGTCGGCAACGCGACGCGAGCCTTTGCGCCGGTCCGCCTTGAGGTCGATTAAGTACTTCTCCTGCTGAGCCCAGACCAGCTCGATCAGCTTGCTGAAGTTGGTGTCCGCCTCGACCGCGATCCCTTCCTTCTCGATGCGCTCCTTGACCGCCAGGGGGAGCGCCTTGGCCTCGGCGAGATTCAGTCGCTCGAGCGCCTCCAACAGGTCATCGAGCCGTCGGAGGTGGTAGCGGCGCTCCGCTTCATTGCCGTACGCGCGAGGTGTTGCGTCCAAGCGGTCCTCCTCGATGGTGGTCTATACCCGTATAACTCCGGAGCCCGCGATAACTTCGATGCCGTGCTGCTCCAGGGCGGCGATGACCCGATTCATCCCGATCGAGTCGCTCGGCATGTGCCCGGTGATCACGAGGTTCGCGCCCGGGCGCTGGAGTTGCTCGAGCTCGTGTAGATCCCGCTCGTCGATGTGCATGGCCAGGATCGTGTCATATCCGTGCTCATAATACGTGCGATAGACGGCTGCGCCACCATTCGTCCCGGCGGCCATCTGGACGACCCAGAGTCCGACCGGATTTTCCGGCGCTCCCAGCCACAACTCCGGCTGCACCAGCGAGGCCTCCATTTCCGGGATCGTCTTCAGCTCGGCGATCAAGCTGCCGACAGGACTGGCCTTACTGTCGACCACTCGGTTGACGAAGTCGATGAAAAACCGCCGACCGATGATATCGGCCGCGAGGTGGATGTTCATCATCGGCATCTCCAGTTGTTGCGCCGCATCAACCACCCGGTCGTAGTTGCTTGTATGCAGCCCGCGGGCAACCGGCCGCTGGCGGGCCAGCATCATCTCGTGCGCCAGTGGCTCCGGGATCCCAGCGGCGCGCATCTGGGCCTCGTGGCGTTCGATCACCCGCGCGATGCCCAGCCGCGCCTGCGAGCCGATCGGGTGATGGGCGATGACGCCGTCGGCCCCGAGCGTTTTCGCCAGCAGCAGCTCACCGACGTCGACGTCGATGCCGACAAGGACCCGCCGGACCTCGCCGTCCAGGTACACCTGCGAGTCGGGCGGGGTATCGGTACAGCCGGCGAGGCCGTTGGCCAGCGCCATGATCTCGGTCAGCCGCACTCCGGCATTATCGCGATTTGCGGCCGCTGGATGGCTTCACCGCCGATCCGAATTAGAATCCGTCCGTGCCGGTGTATGCGGGGGTCGACCGTCGCGGCGGCGGAGAAGGCGGTTTCGCCCCAACCTTCAAGGAGGCGGTCGGACGTTGGCGGCGCCGTCATCGTCATCCGCCGGCGAATGAGACCTGGTTCGCCGTGCACTACCGGGTGGGCTGGCTGGTCGAGCGTCTTTCATTGCTCGAGAGTATTCACCTGCTTCGCCAGGGCCTGGACGTCCGCTCCCTGTCGGCCGAACGCCCCGCCCGGCGCAAGAAGGGTGACCCGGGTACCGACGAGCTCCACCACGACGACGACGGTGGCCTGGACGTCGAAGACGAGCCCAGCGAGGCGGTGACCTCCAAGGAGCCAAGCACACTGACCGGCGATGGCGGATAATCCGCCCATGCGGCGCCCTAGGCCGCGCTGGCTCGCTGCGCTACTCGGGGGCATCGTCCTGCCGTTCGACCCTGTGCTCGGCATGGTGATGTTGATGGTTGGGCTCTGGCGGCCCAGGCGGAACCCTACCCCTAAAGTGTTGCCGTGAAGGTCTACCTGGGCCGGGCGGTGAGCGGCGAACTGGGTCCGCGCAGCCTCGAGGCCATTCAGCTCGCGCACCGGGCGCTGAAGGAGTATGGAGCCGCTATCCTCGCCGAGCGAGTAGCGGATCCCGATTACCGGCCTGGATTCGATCGGCCGGAGCTGATCGCCGAGATGATGCACCGCGAGTTGCTCGAGGCGGATGCTGGCTGCATGGAAATGACCGGGCGCAGCACCGGGGTCGGCTTCGAAGCCGGCTGGCTGCTCGGCCGGGGGCGTCCGGTGCTGGCGCTCTATGACGCCGATATGCCGCCCGCCTCGGCGGTGGTGCGCTTTCCACCCTTCGACCACTGCGTGCCCTTCGGCTATCACGACCTGATGGAAGTCGGCGGCGCCGTCACCGACTTCTGCCGCACGATCGCCGCACACGCCGCCTACCGCGCCGAAGGCTAACTCCGGCTTATTCCTTCCGCCACTCGCAGGGGAGGGCAGGGTGGGGCCTCTAGACTTCCTACGTGAGCTTCCGTGCGTGCGTACTGACCGTGAGCACCAAGGGTGCGCGTGGTGAACGGTTCGACGAGAGTGGCGAAAAGATCAGCGAGGCGCTGGCTCGCATCGCCGCGGATGTCGTCGGACGGGCCATCGTCAGTGATGAGCTGCCCGACATCCAGCGTCAGATTCGCGAGTGGCTGCGCGCCACCGATCCCGACCTCATCGTCTTGACGGGGGGCACGGGGCTTGGCCCGCGCGATGTGACGCCGCAGGCCGTGGAGCCGTTATTCGACTATCTGGTGCCGGGTATCGCCGAAGCCATGCGAGCGGCAGGTCTGCGCAAAACGCCGCACGCGATGCTGTCGCGCTCGCTGGCGGGCGTCATTGGACGCACGCTGGTGCTCGCGCTTCCGGGTAGCCCCCGCGGAGTGGTCGACAGCTTGGAGGCTGTGATGGAAGCGTTGCCGCACGGCCTGCGCACGCTAAAAGGCGAGGTCAGCGACGCTCCCGCCGCGCACCGCCCCAGCTGATGGGCGGCATCAAGGTCGGGATCTCCTCCTGGACGGAACCCACCCTGGTAAAGAGTGGTTGGTATCCACCGGACGCGACGACGGCGGAAGAACGGCTCCGCTACTACGCATCGAAGTTCCCGGCGGTCGAGGTCGATAGCACCTTCTATGCGATTCCCAACGCAAAGACCGCGGAGCTCTGGGTCGCGCGCACGCCGAAGGGCTTCACCTTCAATGCCAAAGCCTACGCGTTGCTAACCCAGCATCCGACGCCGGTCGCGCGCCTGCCGAAAGACCTGCGCGAAAAGGTGTCCGATGCGAAGACCAATCTCTATTTCAAAGACCTCGGACCGAAAGAAAAGGAAAGCGTGTGGGACCGCTTCCGCGAGGGAATGCAACCGCTGCAGGATGCGGGCAAGCTGGGTGCGATCGTTTTCCAGTTCCCGAAATGGTTCCTTCCCTCGCCGTCGGCCTATCGGTTCATGGAAGACCTGCGGGAGTGGTTGCCGGACTTCGGGATTGCGATCGAGTTTCGACAGGCCCTGTGGATGAAAGAGTCCCGGCGCGAGCGCGTCGTGGAGTTTCTGAAGGACCACCACTACACCTACGTGGTGGTGGACGAGCCGCAGGGCTTCGCCTCCAGCGTCCCGCCTGTGGTCGCTACGACGGCGGCCCTCGGCATGGTGCGTTTTCATGGCCACAATGCGGAGAACTGGGAGAAGAAGGGCATCAGCACCGCGGAGAAGTTTCGCTACCTCTACCAGCCGAACGAGCTGAAAGCCTGGGCGCCCAAGCTCGAGGACATGGCGAAGAGCGCCACGCAGGTGCACGCCATCTTCAACAACTGCTACTCGGATTACGCCGTCCGAAACGCCGAGGAGCTGGGTCAGCTGCTCCGCTGAAATCAGGGATTGACTGGCGCTCGTCGCCTCTGCTATCCATGGAGTTGGGCAGATCTCAATGCAGGCCGAGTCGGTCGCTCCGTCGCGGGTTCGACGCCGCAGCCGGACCTGGCTGCTGCTCGCGGTTGTCGCCATCGTTCTGCTGGTCGTATTTGCCATCGCTTATGCAGTGAACAGTGCCCGAATGGTAGACGCTCAGGTGCGTCAAGCGAACCAGGCGGTGAAGCTCGCCATTCAGCACCGGGACACTGTCGACAAAGCGATCAATGACTACGTGGAGGCCAATGTGCCCAGCGATCCAACCGGCTATAAGGCTCTGGTCGACAAAGACCTTCCTGAAGTTGACGCCGTGCTCCGGACGGTTCGGCGCGATCAAGCCTCGGTCAAGGCAGCCGAAGTCAACCTTGGGACCGGGATTGGGTTCACCCTGACGAAACGTGATGCGCAGGTGGCTGAGGCGAAGCTGACCCAGGACGCTCGGTCGGGCCTGGCCAACGCGGAACAGGTGTTGGTCGAGATCCGCGATCAGCTCCTGATGTTGCAGCCACTTGCCCAGGGCGTCATCGAGATGCGGGGACTGATCGCGAAGGCGCAGGCCAACGACTTTAACGGCGCGCTGGCGGCCTTTGGGTCCGCCAAGCAGCAGGTGCAGACCGCCCTCGACCGCTCGCACCAGGCCGACATCCCAGCCGAGTTCGGCGTGCTCGCTGGTCTTCTCAAATCGGGTCTGGACGCCCTGCAGCAGGAAATCTCGGCTCTTCAGACGAACGACCTTTCAGCTGCCCGGCAAGCGCAGACCCAGCTCCAAGCTCTAAGCAACCAATTTGACGCCCTCGAGGCCCGCTTCGACAGCGTCGACGCCAGCAACCGGCAGATGTTCCAGCCGCTGATCGACAGCTATCACAAGGGAGTCCAAGCAGCGACAGTCGTCTGACCAATCGGCCGTCCCGAAGGAATCCGGTGACCTGGGCAGTTGAACCTGTAGCGCGGCGGCGCCATTATGCAGGCCTACCAATCGCCTCCCTGTCCGTACTGCGGCATCACCTGGAATCAGCCGGGGGCCCAGACCTGCGCCAACTGCCGCAACCAGCTGCCCCCGCCGCAGGCGAACTATGCGCCGCCCGGCTACGCTCCCCAGCCGAATTACCCCCAGCAGGGCTATCCGCAACAGCCGCCGTATCCGGGCCAGCCGGGCCAGCCGGGCCAGTATCCCGCGTATGCCCCGCCAGGTTACGGCCAACCCCCCGGGTACCAGCCGCAACCCGGCTATGGTGAGCCATACCCCGGCTACGCCCCGGCTCCGGCCGCCCCGGGCACGACCATTCGACTCTTCGGCCAGACCTTCACCCTGCCCCTGGCCGTGCCACCCTCCTTGCTGCGACTCCAGCGGCAGGTTGTCGCCGGCGCCGTCGGCCTGGTGGTGTTGCTGGTGCTCCTGGTCGGTGTCATGCCGGCGATCGCCACTGGCCAGATTTCCGCCGCTAACCAAACACTCACGACCGCCGCCGCGCACCAGGCCAAGGTGGACTCGGTGTTCGCCCAGATCATCAGCTCGTCGAACAGTTCCACTGACCCCGCCACCCTCAAGACCCAGGTCATCAAGCTCGCCAGCTCGTTCAACGACGGTCTCACCCTCGTGCAATCCGACGAGGCCGCGCTCAAGAGCGTGGACCAGCGCCTCTCCTTGATCAGGTGGGTTGCCCCGTCCAAGGGCGCGCAGATCAGCAGCGAACGGCAGCGCCTGGCCGCCGCGCTCGCCGGACTGCAGCAAGCCGACAAGGCGATGACCGCGGCGGTCAACGAGTCGAAGGTGCTCCAACCATATCTCGACGCACTACTCGACTACGCGAAGATGGGCGCGGCGCTGGCCAAGCGCGATCTCGTTGGGGCTGGGGCGCCTTACCCGGATGCCCAGCAGAAAATGGAGCTGGCCATGTCCCTGACCGGCGCGCCCGGGCTGGCGCCGCAAATCGCAAAACAGGTGGCCAGCTTTAACGATGTCCTGACTAACACCGAGAGCCTGATCCAGGCGATCCAGGCCAAGGACCCGGCCGCCATAAAGAAATACACCGATGCCACCAACGCGGCCTTGAAGGCGATGTCGAGCCCCGAGGAAACCCTGCCCGCGGACTACGAAAGCAAGACGTTCGGGCCGATGCAGAAAGCCTACGACGCGGCGATGAAAGCCATCAAGACCGCCGGCTAGCCCGCAGGGCTGGCTGCGGGGAGGCACGCCCTCGGGCGCGCCGCAGACGGGCCGGGATCGCCAGGTTGTTGTCGAGGCCTCTGCCTGAGGATGCTGGACAGAAGCCGCAGAGGCGTTCACGCCGGCCGAGCAAGAACCGACTCGAACTTAGCTGACCGGCCCGTCGAGCACGCTCCGAGGGGGTGCCGACCTCAGCAGCCAGCCATGTGGGCTAGGCGGGGCGACGGATGTCGCCACCTGCTAACCGGGGCGACGCAGGTCGCCGCGCCGGCTAAGCGGGGCGACGCAGGTCGCCGCGCCGGCTACCGGGGGCGACGGAGGTCGCCGCTCTTTCCCCCACGCTTCGCCACCAGCTCGATTGCCCCGATCGTCATCCAGCGGTCGACGCTTTTCGCCATGTCGACGATCGTCAGGGCCGCCACCGCTACTGCTGTCAGCGCCTCCATCTCGGCGCCGGTGCGCGCCTCGCAGCGGACCACAGACTCGACCTGGATGCCGGGCAGAGCCGTGTCCGGCCGGCACACGACGTCGACCATGGTCAGCGCCAGCGGATGGCACATGGGGATCAACTCGCTGGTCCGCTTGGCCGCCTGGATGCCGGCGATGCGCGCGGCACCGATCACCTCGCCTTTCGGCAGGTTGCCGCGCATGATGGCCTCGAGCGCCGCCGAGCTCATCGTTACCGCGCCACGCGCGCGTGCCTCGCGGCTCGTGACCGGTTTGGCGGAGATGTCGACCATGCGGGCTTCCCCGCTGGGTCCGATATGGGTGAGCTTCGCAGCCTTCACCCGGGCCACCTTCATCCGTCGTTCCCCCGCAGTGCATCGAGGTCATCCCGTCGCACGTCTTTCTGATGCGACGGCGCGGCTGTGCCGCGGCTGATGACGTGATCGCCAAAACGTCCCCGGAGCTCGTCGAGCTGCGCGTCAAGCATGGCCAGCCGCGGTGACCGGCTCTCCAGCAGGCTCAGCTGTGTCGCACACGCTTCGAGGTTGCTGACGCCGGCGCCGATCAGTCGGACGGGGCGGCCGGGCGCGACCTGGGTCTCGAGCAGATGACGCAATGCACCGGCCAGCTGGTCGTCGCGGTCGGTTGGATAAGGAAGGGTGGCCTGCCGCGACTGCGTATCGAAGGGCTGGTAGCGAATCTTGAGCACGACGGTTCGCGCCGACAACCCGTGCGCGCGAAGACTCTGTGCGACGTCCTGCAAGAGGCCCAAGGCGGTTTCCCGCACCTTGCCGGCGTCGCTGACGTCGCGGTCGAAGGTGATCTCGCGTGAGATGCTCTTCGGATCGCCGGGGGGCATGACCGGGCTGGCATCGATCCCGCGAGCGTGGCCGCCCATAACCCGCCCGTACTGGCCGAACAGCTCACCCAGGAACGGGTCGGGTAGTGCCGCCAGATCGCCGATGGTCCGAACCCCGACCCGTTCCAGCTTGACCGCGGTCGCCGGCCCGCAGCCGGGAAGCCTGGACAATGGGAGCGGGGCGAGAAAGGCCGCTTCGTCGCCGGGCCGAACCACGACCAGTCCCCGCGGCTTGCGCAGCTCGGAGGCGACCTTGGCGACCAGCTTGCAGCTCGCCACGCCAATGCTGAGGTCGAGCCCACAGCGCGTTTTGACCTCGTCACGGAGCCGGGGGGCGACGACGGCGGGCGACCCCATCAGCGCCTCCTGCCCGGTGAGGTCCAGGTAGGCTTCGTCGAGCGCGATCGGCTCGATGATCGGCGAGTACCGGTCGAGGATGGCAAAGACCGATTTCGAAGCTTCGCGATAGGCGCGGAAGTCGCAGGGAACGAAGATCCCGTTCGGGCAGAGGCGCCGAGCCCGGCTGAGTGGCATCGCCGAGCGCACGCCGAAGGGACGGGCCTCGTAGGAGGCTGCCGCCACTACACCCCGTTCGCCCGGCGTCCCGGCTCCGCCCACGATCACGGGCTTGCCCCGAAGTTCCGGTCGGCGCAGCTGCTCGACCGAGGCGTAAAAGGCGTCGAGGTCGACATGCATGACCACCCGCTGCACGCGACTATCTTGCCAGCATGTAACAGCTGAGTGACAAGCGGGTATATCCCGTGTCGCGCGCGGATGGCGTTGCTATGATCCGCGAGCTGGCTAGGCCCGCCGGCGCATCTGATTCCCGTTCCCCTCTTCGGTTCCAACGCCAACCCCTCCTTCCGGCGGGCCGCGCTTTGCCTAGCAAGGATGCGTCGGACAGTTCGTTGCGAAGTCGATGGCCCGGCTCATTACGATCGGAGTGGCCATCGTTTCCCTCCTTCTGGTGTGGAAGAGCGGCGCCATCAACTCGGTGCTCCCCGGACAGCAGTCCACCCCTCCGCCACTCGATGCCGGGCCCGTCATCAGCAAAAGTGGTGACGCGATGCAGAGCCTCAAGAGCGTCCACCTCACGCTCGCTGGCAACCTGGTCCTCAACGGCGTGGCCGGCGTCAAAATCACCGGCTCCGGCGACCTCATCTACCCTCACAAGGAGAACCTCAGTCTCCAGATGGAGGTTCCGACCGCTGACGGCTACGCACTCGTGGCCATTAACGAGCGGATCGAGAACGGCCACGAATACATCCAGATCCCCTCACAGGGCCCGGCCTGGAAGGACGTGACCGGCAACTCGAAAGGCCAGATCGCACCAGGTATGGACCCGATCGCGAACCTGGAGTTCGCTCACGCCTTCCGTGCCTCCGATGACCTGGGCGACATCACCATGGACAACATCGACGTCCATCACTTCTCCCTGACCGTCGACCCCGGCAAGTATCTCGAGCAGCTCAAAGCCGATCCTTCGAGCGGCCTCGCGCCAGCGGATGAAGCCGCCCTGGCCAACGCGGGCATCCAGGTTGAGGTATGGATCTCCGCCAGCGACCGCTACATGCACCAGATGAAGATCGATATGAGCACCACGCAATTCACCTGGTCCGTCACCTACCACTTCTCGAGCTTCGTGGCTGGCGGCGGCACGACCTCGGCCTAGACCGAGACCTTCTCCCGAGCCCTCTCGGCCTCTTTCGAGGCTGGCGCCGGCGGGTTCTTCGTGTATTCGCCCAGGTCGTCCTCGGTCAGATGGCCGGCCGCGATCAAGAGCTCGACGTAGGTGACCCCCAGGTGCGGGGCGGCCCGGCGGAGCACCCAGGGTGGCGGGTTCTCCTTGTTCTTGTTGACGGCCTGATAGAAGTAGATCTGGTTCAGGTCGCAACGGACCGCGAGCCGGTGCAGAGAAATGTTCTGCTCGCGACACTTGCGCTTCAGATACTCGCGGAAGTCCACCGCCCCACCTACCTCCAGAACCCCATCCGCGACGCTACTCGCGAGACGTCACCTCATTATAGGTATCGGCTCGTGGTTGCCCGGTCGCGAGCCGGTCGAGGACCGCAGGTAACTCGCCGAGTCGTTCGATGACAAAATCTGCGGCACCCGGGTCGTTTTCCTGCCGCCACTCCCGCGTCAGGACCGCGCGCATGCCGAGCGACTTCGGCCCCTGTACGTCCTCTCGCACCCGGTCCCCGACGAACACGGTCCTCGAGGGCTCGACACCGACCTTGGCCAGTGCGTCCTGGTAGATCGCGGGGTGCGGTTTGCGCACGCCGATCTCCGAGGAGAACGTCACACCGGCGAAATACTTCGCCAGGCCGAGCCAGGCGAGCTGTGCCTTCATCAGGCGAGGCAGGTAAGCGGCGTTGGAGACAACGCCGAGGCGGAGGCCCTGGCGCCGAAGGTCTTCCAGCGTTCGAACCACGTCCGGGCCGAGGTGCACGCTGCTGAGCCAGCCCTCCTGTTCAAGCTCCATGACGCGCTCGATGAGCTCCGGTTCGAGCTCCAGCCCGATGCTGCGCAGGGCGGCGTCATAAATGGATGCGATCTCGACTTCCTCCGGCCGGCCGGCGGCGTAGTCGCGCTGGATCTCCTCGTCGACTCGTTGTGAAACGTTCTCGATCATGATCTGAGCCGCCGGCACCTCCCGCTCCAAGGTCTCGGCCAGCAACCGGTTGACGTTTTCGTAGGCGCCGAGCAGCGCGGAGTGCGGGCGCTCATCGAAATGGATCAGCGTGTGACCGTAGTCGAAGAGGACCGCCTCGATCGGCTCGCTCATCGCAGCGCCCGCAGCGTGTTCAGGTTCTCCAGCCCCTCGAGCATCTCTTCACCCGGTGTCTCCAGCACGAACGCGCAGTGCGCCAGCGGGTCGAAATGGAGCAGGGCCTTGAAACCTTCGAGCCCGACGTTTCCCTGGCCGATGTTGACATGGCGGTCGGCTTTTCCGCCCAATGTCACGGTCGTGTCGTTGCAGTGGCAGGCGCGGATCCGCTCCGCCGGAACGATGGCGGTGAGCTGCTCTAGCGTCCTGGTCATGCCCTCCCCACCGGCCACGTCATAGCCCGACGCGTAGGCGTGGGCGGTGTCGAGGCAGACGCCCAGCCGCTGCGCGTGTTGCGGCAGCCGGGAAAGGATCTGCGCCAGGTCATCGAACTTTGCGCCGACGTAGGCGCCGCCCCCCGCAGAGGTTTCCAGTAGGCAGGCAGCCGATCCACCGGCCGCGCTCAGTATCTGGTCGAGCTGGGCCACAACCCGATCGATGCCGGCCTGCGCACCGGCGCCCATGTGGCTACCGACGTGGGTGACGACGTACTGCAGCCCGTACGCCTCAGCGCGCTCCAGCTCCGCCTTCAGCGCCTCGCGCGACTTCTTTTGGAAGTTCGGATTCGGCGAGGCCAGGTTGATCAGGTACATCGCGTGGGACATCGCCGGACGGACGTCCATCTGCTGGAGTGCCGCTTTGAACAAGGCGGTGGCCTTGGGATCGACCGGCGCCGAGCGCCAGGCACTTGGGTTCCCGGTGAAGATCTGCACGGCCTGCAGCTGCAGCGTTCCGATCATCTCGGCGGTCGTGTCGAGCCCGCGGCCGGTGCGCACGTGCATGCCGATTCGCCGTTCCTGGGCCACGTGACTCATTGTATGAATGGCTAGACTGACCTTCTTGTATCTGCTGACCAGCTTCTCCGTGGGCCCGTACGACAACAACGTTTACGTGCTGAGCGATCCGAAAAGCCACGAGGCGCTCCTGATCGACGCGGCCAACGACGCGCCGCGCATCATCAAGGAGCTCGAGGGTCTGCGGGTGAGTCACATCCTGACCACGCATGGGCACGGCGACCATGTCCAGGCCCTGAAACCGGTCCGCGAGCAAACCCACGCGCAATTCACCTGTCACCAAGCGGACGAGTCGATGATGCCGATCAAGGCCGATCATCGCGTCCAGGACGGCGAGCGTTTCCGCTTTGGCGAGTACGAGCTCGTGGCGATTCACACGCCGGGGCACACTCCCGGCAGCGTCTGCTTCGTCGGGGGAGAGCGCCTGTTTTCCGGCGACACCCTCTTTCCAGGCGGACCGGGAAATACGAAAAACCCGTACGCGAGCTTTTCGACCATCATCGACAGCATCCGCGGCAAGCTCTTCACCCTCCCGGGTGACACCCAGGTGCTCCCTGGTCACGGCAAGCCCACCACCATCGGTCGGGAGCGGCCCCACTTGGAAGAGTGGATCCAGCGCGGCTGGTAGCGGCCAAACTGGCGCGCCCGGCCAGCGACTTTCTCCCTCGCGACCCTCGATCGATAGCGAGCGTCCGCAGCATTCACACGCATGGGAAGGCGGTCGAGCTGGCCGCGGAGGACGACCGCGGCCGCCTAGTTCCAATCGAGATTCGACCGGTGGCGACCAACATCGTGCGGATCCATTTCGGCGTTGGGGCCACCAGGCCATCCCGGTTGCTGGTCGACGATGCGCCGACCGCCACCGACTGGAAAACGGAAGACAGAGCCGATGGGTGGTCCGTTGCGACATCGGCGCTGAGCCTCGAGATCGATCGTGCTCCCTTTCGCCTGCGCCTCAAAGACACCGTAGGTAGGGTGCGCTTCGCCGACGAGCCAAACGATCGCGATATCCGAGGCAGCTTCCATCATTTTCCGACCGGTCATGCCCGTGGGTTGCGCTGGTTGACGGCCGGGCTCAAACCAGATGAGGCGCTCTTCGGCCTGGGCGAGCACTTCGGGACTCTCAATCGCCGCGGCCAGGCGTTCGCGTCGTGGACGGTCGACGCCTTTGGCGTGCGCAGTGACCGCGCCTACAAGAACGTGCCGCTGCTGCTCAGCTCCGAGGGCTACGGCGTCTTTTTCGACATGACCGGTCCTCTCTACTACGACCTCGGCCAGGCATCGGTCGCCGCCTGGCAGGCCACTGCCCGCGCCGATCACCTGCGCGCTTACTTGACCCTGGGCGATGGCATCGCTCCCATCATCCAGGCCTACCATCGTCTGACCGGCAAGCCAGGCGTGCCTCCGGACTGGTCATTCGGGTTTTGGATCAGCCGCTGGGGCTATCGCAATCGCGACGAGGTGATGACCGTCGCCCGCCGGATGCGAGAGGAAAAGGTCCCTTGCGACGTAATCCACATCGATCCCTACTGGATGAGGTACCACGAAGGGCACCACGGCGACCTGGAATGGGACGAGTCAGCGTTTCCCGATCCCAAGGGCATGATCGCGGAGCTCAAAGCGCTTGGCTTCAGGCTATCGCTGTGGGAAAGCCCCTACGTGCCGCTCGACTCCGAGATGTGTGCCGAGGGTGCGCGTCGAGGCTTCCTGATGAAAACGAAATCGGTTTCTCCCTCCCCCTCCGGCGGAGGGCAGGGTGGGGGCTTGGCCCTCGTGCATGGCTTTGCCAAGCCGAGCGCCGCCGTCGACTTCACCAACCCCGAGGCCGTCGGGTGGTTCAAAGGCAAGAACCGCAAGCTGCTCGAGATGGGCGTGGCGGTGATCAAGACTGACTTTGCCGAGGACATGCCGGACGATGCCGTGCCCCATGACGGAACGCCTGCTGAGCAACTCCACAACTTGTATCCGCTGCTCTACCAGCGGGCGGTCTTCGAAACGACCCAGGACGTGCATGGATATGGCCTGATCTGGGGCCGCTCCGGCTATGCCGGCTCGCAGCGATACCCGGTGCACTGGGGTGGCGATCCCGGCTGCACATTCGAGGACATGGCGGCCAGCCTTCGCGGCGCGCTCAGCTGGATCCTCTCGGGCGCGGCCTTCGCCAGTTTCGACATGGGAGGCTTCTTTGGCATCCCGACGCTCACCGATCCGCCGAGCCCCGAGCTTTACGTCCGCTGGTCACAGATGGGTCTGCTGTTCTCGCACGCGCGGGCCCACGGGCACACCGCGCCCCGCGAGCCCTGGGCCTACGGCGAGCCCGCGCTGTCAATCTTCCGGCGTTACGCCCAGCTCCGCTATCGGCTGCTTCCTTACTTATATGCAGCAGCGCGTCGCGTGCCAGACGGCGTGCCGTTGGCTCGGCCACTGGTCTACGACTATCCGGCAGAACCGACGACCTGGCACATCGACGACGAGTATCTTCTCGGGCCGGACCTGCTGGTGGCTCCGATGTTCGTGCCACGCGGTCGTCGCAATATCTATCTGCCGGCGGGCGGCTGGTACGACTTCTGGACCGATCAGCGATTCGAGGGCGCGCGCTGGATTACGTACGAGGCCGAACTCGAACGGCTGCCCCTGTTCGTGTGCGCTGGCGCCGTCATCCCGATGGGACCGGAGCTCCAGTACGCGAACGAACGGAGCTGGGACCCGCTGAGCTTCGAGATCTATCCGGGTAGCGACGGCGTGATCGAGACGGATCTCAGCGACGACCATCGCCGTCTGCGCTTCCAGCTAACCGTCGAAGGTGGGCGAGTGCAACTGGATGGTGGTCCGCTCGACTATGACGCGGACGTTTTAGTGCACCGACCCGGTGGTCCGCCCATTGCCGGGCTCCTCGGCCAGCCTGTTGTCCTGACCTAAGGGCGCGCTGGACTGGCTTGCCGGCCAGCGACTTGGTTCCCGACGCGTTTCTGGGCTTCCTCGCTGACGCCGAGGACGGCCGCCTTGGGTTCGTCGACCTCCGGACACAAGACTTCGCGCGGGTGCGTCAACTACTCGATCGCTATTGTGATCTGCCGCTCGGCTTCGTTGACGCCGCCGTTCTTGCCAACGATCGTGGCCCCCGGGTTGCTGCCGTCTCTCACAGGCTTACGACGACCACTGTCAGCCAGGCCGGAAGAGACACCCAGACAACGAGGTCGATGAGCAGAAAGGGGAGGACGGTCGCGTCTGTGACGACAAAGTCTTTGGCGAAATAGAACATCAGGATTGACGCCACTACAGGCAGGGCCACGGAGGCGCCCGCGAGCAATCCGAGCCAGAAGATCCCCCGGCCGATGGTGGATGGCCCTCGTAAGGCAATCGATGCCACGCCGATCCAAACAAACAGGGCAACGAGGACAACGACCGTAGTCTCCGGGACCAGACGGGTCACGCCGTCGCCAAGGCGGCCGCCCGCTGACAGCGTCAACATCGCACCCGAAGCGATCAGCGCGATGCAGACCGCCAGCCCGCTGAGTCGGACGAAGGCCTTCCTGTGCGATGACACGGGGCCCCCGATCACTCGTGTTACGGGCGCTAAGGTTAGCCCGAGGATCGCGGCGAGCATGCCCATGTAGAGGTATTCGGTGTCCGAGGGGAACGGTACGCCCGCCAGGACCACCAGAGGCGCGCCGATAAACCAACTGATGATTGCGATAACTCCCGTGAAACGAGCAACGAGCACCATCCCCCATATATCGCCCGCTTCAAGCTGGCCATGCGTCAGCCGTCAAAGCCAGACATCGAGTTCACTGACTTGCTCGGGCGAGGCGCCGTCGGAAAAGTGATCTAAATAGGTGAAACGAGCCCCGTCAAACGGCATGTTTGCGAACCCGTTCAGTCACTCCTCCTACCGAAGGAAGACTTCGGACGCCTGAACGATCTTCTCCGTTCGGCTGTTCGGGATATGGATGCGCACCCCAGGATGCGCGCCGGTACCGAAGTCCCAACCGTTGAGGTAACGCGAGCGAATCTCCGCCACGGTCTTGACCGCGGCCGTACTCGACCCGTTTGTCATCCAGACCGTTGGCTCGCGACCGGTCGCATAGCCGAGTCCAATCTCCGTGCCGCTATCCCGGAAGAACCGCAACGTGGCCAATGCGGCGTCTGGTGGAACCAGGTCATTGGAGCTTTCGGCGACCTGTTGCAGGGTCGGCATCTGACCCTGGGCCACGGTGGTCCGGACCTGCATCCGGGCCTTCAGATGCTTTGAGCGCTCGCGCTTCTTCTGCTCGCTGACCACCTGCTGGATCTGGGCGCGCAAGCGGCCGAGAGCTTCCTCCAGCGGCGTCATCTCGGCCATGATTTCGCGCACGCGGCGGGCAAGCTCGTCATCTGACGCCTGCTCGAGGTTCAAAGGCTCTGCCATCGCCATACAATTATTGGCCAGCGTGTCAGTCACCAAGGCGCCGATCAGCCAGCTGAAGGATGAAATCAGCACCCGAATCGACGCGCTTAGGCCGGAGCTGGAACGGGTTGGGCGTGACATTCACGCCAATCCAGAGATCGGCTACGAAGAGCACAAGGCGGTCGCCTGGCTGGGCGAGCTGCTCAAGAAACATGGGTTCAGCGTTGAGCTCGGCGTCGCCAACACCCCGACCGCCTTCGTTGCCAGCCGGCGGAATGGGACCGGCCCCACGATCGCGTTCTTGTCCGAGTACGACGCGCTCCGTGGCTTGGGCCACGGCTGCGGCCACAACCTGATCGCGACCGCCTCCGCCGGCGCGGGGATCGCGCTGGCCGATGCGCTCGACCGGCTGCCGGGACGCGTGCTCGTCATCGGTACTCCGGCCGAAGAAGGTGGTGGCGGAAAGATTCGTCTGATCCGTGCCGGCATCTTCCAGGAAGTCGACGCCGCGATGATGTTCCATCCGGATACGCGCACCCAGGTGCTCCATTGGGCGCTGGCAGTCACCCACATGCATTTCGCGTTCATCGGCCGGGCCGCGCATGCGTCGGGGGATCCTGAGAAGGGTATAAACGCGCTCGATGCCTTCGTCCTCGCCTACAACGGGATCAGCCTGCTGCGTCAGCAGGTGAAGGAGGGGGCGCGGCTACATGGCTTTCTCAAGGAGGGGGGCACCGCCCCCAACATCATTCCGGAGCGGACCAGCGGCGAATTCCTGGTCCGCGCGCGGGACGACGCCTACATGAAGGAGCTGGTGCAGAAGGTCAAAAACATTTTCCAGGCGGCGGCGCTTGCGACCGGCTGCGAAGTGCGGCTCACGTTCGATGAGGAGCCATATGTCGACCTTCGCAACAATGGCGTCCTCGCCACGCTCTTCGAGCAGAATCTCCGCCACGTCGGGGTCGACCCTGTCGAGGGTGTGCCCTGGGCAGGGGCTGGGTCAACCGATATGGGCAACGTGAGCCACGTCGTCCCCGCGCTTCATCCAACCATTGGCATTGCGCCGGCCGAGGTGCCGGGTCACTCGCAGGCCTTTCTGGAAGCGGCGGCCTCCCCGCGCGGCTACCAGGCGATGGTGGACGCGGCGAAAGCGCTGGCGATGACCGGAGCCGATCTTCTCGCCGACCAGGCGCTGGTTGAGAAGGCCAAAGTCGAGTTTCGTCGGGGTTGAGGCCATGATCAACGAGCGATATCGCGAGGATCGCGAGCACCAGCGACTGGGCAGCCTGACGGTCTACTGCGGTCCAACGCATTCGGGCAAGACCAAGAAGCTCGACGGTGAGGCCGAACGCGCCCAGCGGCAAGGTCGCCGGATGCAGCGGCTTGCGGCCCCATCGGACGCAAATCAGTTGATGGATCAGCTCGACCCGGTGACCGAACTGGTCACGCTCGACGACGCGCAACGGTACGACGACCGCCTGGTCGACGTGCTCAATGACATGGCGACGGTCCACCGGGTCGACGTGGTGGTCGCTGGTTGGGAGCTTGACTACGCCGGTCGGCCCGCCGGGCCGATGCCGGAGCTGATGTGCGCTGCCGACGTCGCGCTCAAGCTCGACGACGGTGTCTGCGCGCAACCGGGCTGTCGCAACCTCGCCAGCCGGACCCAGCGCTTTTTGGCGGTCGACGGGACGCCGGAACGCTTCCTTCCGGTCTGCCGGCGGCACCACACGCCGGAGCCGCGGGCGCACGCCTTCCAGGAGGTCTGGTTCGACGAGCCGGCGGGCAGTCTCGACCTGATCAGCGGCTGCATGTTCAGCGGCAAGACCCAGGAGCTGATCCGCAGGCTGGACCAGGCGCGCTACGCTGGGTCGACGATCCAGGCGTTCAAGCCCGCGCTCGACGACCGCTACGCAATCGCGGCGGTTGCCTCGCATCGAGAGATTCGCTTCCCGGCGATTGCGGTTCCTGATGTGGCGGCCCTGGCCGCTCAGGTGCTCGACGACACGCGCGTGATCGGCATCGACGAGGCGCAGTTCTTCGGGCATGAGATCGTAGCCCTGGCGGAAGAGCTGGCCAACCGCGGGCGGCACGTGATCGTCGCCGGGCTCGACCTCGATTTCCTGGCGCGTCCCTTCGGACCGATGCCGCTGCTTGCCGCCTATGCGGACCGGCTGACTAAGCTCCAGGCATCGTGCCAGTATCCCGGCTGCGGATCGCACCAGGCGAGCCGCACGCAGCGGCTGGTCGACGGAGTCCCGGCGCCGGTGGACGGTCCGCTCGTCGTGATCGGCGGAGCGGCGACCTACCAGGCGCGCTGCCGGCATCATCACCGCATCGGGGTGCCGGCGAGGTCGGAGCCAGAGCCCGTCCGCGTCGCCGAGGAGTCAGCCGACCTCTAACCCCCGCAGCCGCTGGTTGCCGAAGAGTATGCCCAGCGCGGCGACAGCGACCGCCCCTCCCACCGAGATCGTCATCGCGGCCAGCCAGGTCGTAAAGAGCGGGAATCGCGTCACCGCGGCCAGCGCGATCGAAATCCCCAGGAGCAGAGCGCTGATGCCGCTGACCATGGAGAACAGCCCCATGCCGATGAAGATGCCGACCGGGTGCATCATCCGCCGGGCATCGGTCCAATCGAAGCGAGCAAAGACGGCGCCGATCCCGACCATCAGCGTGGTCACCGCGGCGGCCTCGGCGATGGCGAGCACGACGGCGGTGACCGCCCACAGCCATCCGGGCCGGATCATGATCTCTGCCGCGAGCGCGGCCAGGGCCACCAGCGACGCGACCGGCAGGGCGGTGGACCAGCACTTCGCCTGCAAGAGGCGCAACGTACTGTTGGGCGATGCCGCGTAGACCCAGATGCTCTTACCCTCGAGACTGACCGCCGATAGGCCCAGCGAGATGCTCAGCGAGAAGAGCAGGATCCACGCGGGGATCAGGCCGATCATGGCCGCAGGCGGGCCATCGCCGAGGCCTCGCACCGCGCCCAGCAGGCGAGGAAAGCGCAGCCCGAAGATGATGAACAAGAACACCACGGGCATGATGAAGCGGACGAGCTGGGCCAGATCACGGGTGCGCATCCGCCAGTCCTTGATCACGACCGCCGCCAGGACCGGGCTCAGCAGTGGCAGCGCCCCCCTCAACCGGCGGACCCTGGGTGTGGCATGGCGCCGACGTGGTGGGACAGCATGGATCCACCCGGCCATGTAGAGACGACCGCTGAGCACGCTACCCGCCGCGAAAATGGCGGCCGACGCCGCCAGCAACAGCAGTATCCACTGGCCGGCGGTCACCCAGTCGCCGCTGAGAACAGCTGCCGCGCCACGCCCGGCCCAGCCTGATGGAAACCACGACGAACTGGCCGCAGGGATGTCCGGCAGCGACGGCGCCACGCCGGGGCGGCGGCCGAACCCCGAGTCGCGCAGGGCGGGATTCAGCAGAAAGTTGGCCACGTTGATGCCGATGGCGAGCGCGATACCAAAGAGGGTGAGAACCTCACGGCCCCGTCCAACCGGGATGATGCGAACCAGCAGCAGGCTGATCAGCGAGATGATCACCACCACGAACACCGGGTACAGCAGAAATAGCAACGCGAACGCGAATGGGATCAGCGGGTTCTGATTGAGGACCGCGAGCAGCACGAGGGCAGGTCCGGTAAACAGCAGGCTCAGCAGGAAGAGGCGAAGAACCTGCACCACCATCCGGCTGGCGAGCACGCTTTCAACCGAGCGCGGGGCGGCAAGCAGCAGGTCGAGGTCAGGGTTCAGCAGCAGCGCGTTGAGGCTGAAGACCAGGCTGCTGAAAACCAGCACGCCAGTGTAGACAAGGAACGCCACGCTCAGCACGTGGACGGTGTCGACCCGAACCGGTACACGGTGGGAGGCCTGCACGCCCAGCCAGGTGATGAAGCCTTCCCACGACCAGGCGAGCAGGATGACGGCGGCGCCGGTGACGGTGGCCGCGATCCGTCCGGCCTGGCGGCTTCGGACCGTCTGGTTGGTGAACATCTGCAGCTGAACGCGCCAGAGCAGCAGGCCAAGTCCGAGCCCCTCCAGCGCGCCGGCGCCGGGTCTAGCTCTCGAGGCCACGCAACACCCCGCTGACGTCGTCCTCGCGGCTGCCGGTCAGTTCGAGGAAGATCTGTTCCAACGACTGCCCGTCCTGCCCGACCATGTGGCGGAGTTCTTGCAGGCTTCCCATTGCCACCAGCCGGCCATGGTTGATGATGGCGAGTCGCGTGCACATCCGCTCGGCGATTTCCAGGATGTGCGTGGAAAAGAAGACGGTCTTTCCCTCGCGGCAGAAATCCTGGAGGATGTCCTTCATCTGACGAGCGCTCTGGGGGTCGAGGCCGACAGTCGGCTCATCGAGGAAAAGGACCTGCGGGTCGTGCAGCAGCGCCGACGCGAGCGAGACTTTTTGTCGCATGCCGCGCGAGTAACCCGAAAGGAAGTCGTCGCCGCGGTCCTGGAGATCGAACAATTTGAGCAGCGCGGCGATCCGGCGATCGCGAAGCCGCCGCTCGACGTGGTAGAGATCGCCGGAGAATTCGAGAAACTCCCGGGCGCTCAGCTTGTCGTACAGCGTGGCGGCGTCCGGCACGTACCCGATCAGCGCCTTGGCCTGCTCCGGCTCAGCCGTGATGTCGACCCCAGCCACTCGCGCGTTGCCGCTGGTCGGTCGCAGCAGTCCGACGAGCATCTTGATGGTGGTCGTCTTGCCGGCGCCGTTGGGGCCGAGGAAGCCGAAGAGTTCTCCGGCGCCCACCTCCAGGTCCAGGTCCTCCACTGCCGTGAGGCTGCCGTAGCGCTTGGTCAGGAGGCGGGTGGACAGCACCGTGCCCAGTGTACCGATGGGGCGCCAAAACCGGGCCCTAGAATGGGCTCTTGGCGGGGGTCGAGCGCGAATACAACCCGAATTCAGCCGGTCGCGCGGTCACCGCGACAGGTTTTCCGCCGTTACAGCGTTGTTGCCTTGAAGGTCGAGCCATGCCTTCTAAGGCTGGACAGCATTGATGGAGGTAGAACCGCAGGAAGGGGAGCTCGGCGTCCTGGTCGGCAGTCCGGAGTTCGCCCGGATGGTCGACCGCTTTGCGGCGACGACCGGAATGCGGTTGCAGGTCTTCGACCTCGACGCCCATCCGTTGACGGCGGTTGAGGACTACCCTCGCTACTGCCGCCTGTTGCAGGAGCGCAAGGCCTGCCCGCTCTACAACGATCCTGCCTTCCTCAAGCGCGGCGAGGAAACCATCGGCGTTTGCAAATCCGGCGTGGGGCACTTCATCGCGCCGATCCGCAATGAAAAAGAGGTGCAGATCGGGGCGGTCCTGAGTCCGGCCGTCCGATACGGTCCCAACTCGGTCGAAGCATTTGCCGAGCTCGCCTTCCAACTCAAGATCTTTCCAGACGACTTGATCCAGGCAGCCGACGCCGTCCAGGAGCACGACGCCGAGAACCTACTCGGCGCGGGAGAGTTGGTCTCGGTGGGTCTGAACCTGCTGGCTGAAATGCAGGCGAAGGAGCGCGTTGGTCATGCGCTGCGGCGCTTGCAGGCCGAGATCGCCGAGTCGAACGCGCAAATGCTGACCCAGCATGTCGTCGACGCGCTGCTCTACCTCACGCGCGCCGATTACGCGCTGGTGTTGATGATCGATGACAGTGGGTCGGACCTGGCATCGGCGTACGACCAGCCGGCGCCCGATCAGCTGGTGGGGGCGAAGCGTCGCCTGGTGGAGGGCATCGCGGAATGGGTCAAGCACGCCGACCGCACGGTGACCGTTCCGGACATTTCCAAGAGCGCCTGGTCGCGCTACCTCACCGAGGACACCGTCAAGGTGGGGAGCGTTGTCGGTGTGCCGATTCCGGAGAAGAAGAACGGGTCGACGTTCGGCGCGATCGTCGTCGGCTTCGACCGCGCGCGCGAGGACCTCGAGGAACCGCTGGCGGCGCTGGAGAGCTTCGTCGCCGAGGGCCTGTACGCCCTGGTGATGGGCCGCAAGCTGATGCAGGCGGAGCAGCTCGCCCTCCTCGACCTCCAGTCGGGCGCGTACAGCAGCCGCTACCTGGACGACTTGCTCGACAAGGAGATCAGCCGCGCCTCGCGCTACAGCAATGACCTCGCCGCGGTCACCTTCGAGATCGAGGCGTTTGAGGTGCTTCGTGGCAAGTATGGGGAAGCGGGTCTCGGCCGCATCCTGCGTGAATTCGTCGCGGTTATCCGCGCCAAGACGCGCCGCGTGAACACGCTCTCCCGCATCCGCGATGGGCAGTTCTGCCTGGTGATCCCGGAAGCCGACCGGGCGGTTGCGGTGCGGCAGGCCGATCGCCTCCGACCCGCGCTCGAGGAGCACCCCTACGCGGCGGGGCCCAATGGCGACATCGTGCGGCTCGCGGTCGATACCGGGGTCGCCTCCAGCGAGCACGGCAAGGACGACCGGGCCGCATTGCTCGCTCAGGCGATGCAGAGCCTGGCGCAGTCGCGCAGCGAACGGCGAACGCGCAGCTTCAACCCCTGACGCGCAATAGGGAAGATAGTTAGAGGATGAAAGTCCTGATCGCGGGCGGATCGGGCTATATTGGGCGCCGGCTTTCGACGAACCTGGTCAAGGACGGACACAACGTGGTTGTCCTCACTCGGGGCCAGCCAAGCACTGTCCCTCCCGCGCTTGCGGGGGAGGGTCAGGGTGGGGGCCTGCGCTACGTTAACTGGGACGCCCGCACCCCGAACGGCGACTGGGTGAAGGAGCTTGTGGACGCGCAGGGCATCGTCAACCTCGCGGGCGCCACCATCGGCAGCTGGCCATGGACACGGCGCCGGATGGCAGAGATGCTTTCCAGCCGTCTGTCCGCGACCGCCGCCCTGGTGCAGGCGCTCGAGCGCACGCCCGCCGAACGTCGCCCGTCGGTGCTCGTCAATGCATCGGGCATCGATTATTACGGTGATCGTGGCGACGAGATCATCACCGAGCAGAGTCAGTCGGGCGATTCCTTTCTGGCGCGACTGAGCCAGCAATGGGAAGCGGCTGCCGTAAAAGCGGAGCTGCTTGGTCTCCGCGTCGTTCGGATGCGAACGTCAATGGTCTTCGGTCGGGGTGCCCCGGCGTTCAATCTTCTAACGCTTCCCGTTCGGTTATTCGTCGGCGGTCCGCTGGGGAGCGGCCGTCAGTGGTTCACCTGGATTCACATCGACGACATCGTGGGACTCTACCGATTCGGGCTCGAAAACGATCGGCTGCGTGGAGCGGTCAACGCGGTCGCTACCGATGTCCGCCGGCAGGTCGAGCTAGCGAAAGAGATCGGCCGGATCCTGCATCGTCCGACGTGGTTTCCCGCCCCGGCTCCTCTGCTTCGTGTGGCCCTCGGTGCCATGTCCGAGTTACTGCTCGACGGCAGAAAAGCGGTGCCGGAAAAGGCCAAGGCGGCCGGGTATGAGTTCAAGTTCGGCGGGCTCCCCCCAGCCCTGGAGGAGGCGCTCCGAAGCCGCTGAGACCGCGCCAATATTCGTCTTGACAAATACACGGAATTGTGTAAGGATGGGCAGCGTTGCCGCCCGACGACCCTCTCGAGGAGTCCTCCATGCGCCCATCCTGGAAGCTCGCCCTCATCGGAGGCGAGGTCACCGTGCTGGCCGCCTTCACCGGCCTTGGCATCCACCTGGCGATCCAGCCCCATCGGACCGCCTTTCGTCCGCCGCCGCTCGTGCTGCCGAGCCTCCGAGCGCCGATCATCCCCACACTGGTGACGCCGCTTCGACCGGCCGCGACCGCGGCGCACTCATCCACTAAGCCGGGGCTCGGGCCCGAGCTCTTTCAAAAATTTGGCCGCGAGGACCGCGGCCTGATGCTCGAACAGTGGGCCGTCCTTCAGCGACTCGCCGTCGCGATCGAGTCCTATGTGGAAGCGCGTGTGCACGAGCAGCTGGGAACGAAGCGCTGATGGATCAGCTGAAGCACGTGATCGACGTCTGGACCGGATTGGCGCAGGGATTGACCGGCAGCATCGGGGCGCTGGCCTTTGTGTGTGCGTTTATTTGGAAGATGATCGCGATCGAGCCGCGGAGCGTGATGGAGGCCAAGCGCTGGATCGGTCGGATTGTCTTCGGCACCATCGGCGTCGAGATGGCAGGTCTGCTGGTGCGCGTGCTGGTGGATTCGGTCAATCACTAGGCGGGTTGAAGGCCGCGCTCCGGATGGTGAGTGGTGCTAGAGATCTTTTCCGGGCTGCTCACCGGCTTCTTCAACAACTTCATCAGCGACGTTCGCGATTCGATCGCGGGCGGTGTCGAGACCTATCTGCTCAGCACCCACGACCTTTCCAGCCTGACGCCGCGACCGCTGACCAGCGAACCCGCCCTGCAAGGCATGTTCCATCTGACGCTCGCGATGGCCGACCTCTTATTGGTCGTGATTTTCACCTGGGCGTTTCTACGGAGCCAGTGGGAACGGAGCTTCCGCGCCCACTACACCTTGAAGGTGATCTTGCCGCGGGCGATGGCGGCGCTGGCGATGGGCCACTTCGCGCTCCTCTTCGGCCAGATGGCGATCGACCTGAACAACGCGATGATCCACGCGATCTGGACGCAGCCACTCCCAGGAGGCGCCCCGCGGATGCCCTGGACGTTCGCGTTGAACAACGGCTTTGGGCTCCCGCTTTTCGAGATCGCGATCCGCTTGGCCATCGTCGTGATGCTGGTGATCGTCGCCTTCACCTACGTGGTTCGCTTCGCGCTCCTGGCCGTGCTGCTGGCGGTGGCGCCGCTGGCATCGATCTGCATGATCCTGCCGGAAACCAAGCGATATGCGCAGTCGTGGCTCCGACTTTTCCTGCTTACAGTGTTCATGCAGTTTGGACAAGTGCTGGTGCTGCGCTTCGCCAGCCTCTTCGCAGACCAGATGGGTGCACGCCCGCTTGAGGCGCTTTACGGGGTTGCCGTGCTCTACCTCTTGATCAAGGTACCGGGGCTGATGAACGCCTCCTCACACCTCGAGACAAAGGCCCAGCACATGGCCGAGGGGTTCGGCAAGAAGGCCGTCAAGGGCGCAATGGGAGCGACCACCCGCGCCTCGAGCGCATAGCAGTGCTGACCACGGCTCGCGTTGTGCTCTTCGCCTGGTCCTGGCGACGGCCGCTGCTCGGCACCGGCGCGACGCTCCTCGGGGTGCCGCTGCTGATGGCCGGCATGGTGGTGCAGGCGCAACAGGGACACGTGGGCTCGTTGCTCATGCCGGTGAACCACGCCGTCCTGACGCAGCCGTTCGGATGTACGACCCTCGAGATCGAGCCATCGTCGGCGGCGTGCGCGGGCGGTCACTTCCACAGTGGAATCGACCTGGCGGCGCCGCTCGACACCCCGGTCCACGCCGCGACCGGCGGGTTGGTCGCGATGCACCGGGAGCGCGGCGGATACGGCCTCTACATCGTGGTGATGCACGACCCACAGCTGAGCACGCTCTACGCACACCTCGATTGGCCGCTGGTCCAGCCAGGCGACGTGGTTACCCAGGGACAGGCGATCGCGCTCATGGGATCGACCGGCAATAGCACCGGATCGCACCTCCATTTCGAGGTGCGTATTGCGGGCATCCCGGTCGACCCTCTCCCGCTCCTTCGACATTCGGTAGTAGGAGGTGATAGCTAGCGACATCAAGACCCCTCCCCCCAGGGGGAGGCGCTAACGAAACCCCTCCCCCTCTGGGGGAGGGCAGGGTGGGGGCTCATGAAACTCAAGCTGGAAAGGAGAACGACATGGTGAACAGAGTCATATTGGTCGGTCGCCTCACTCGTGATCCGGAGATCGTGACGAGTCCCAAGGGGCTGACGATCGCCAAGCTGCGGCTGGCGACCAATAGCTACTCGAAGGACGATGACGGCAACCGCCAGGAGGACGTTCAGTATCACTCGCTGGTGGCTTTCGACCGGCTGGCCTCGATCTGCCAGGAATTTCTGACCCGCGGCAAGCTGATCTATGCCGAGGGCAGGCTGCGCAGCCACGAGTGGGATGGCAAGGACGGCTTGCGACGCTACACGACCGAGGTCGTGATGGACCAGATGAAGATGCTGAGCCCGAAGACCGAGAGCCCCGTGGTTGAGAACGGCCAGCCGGTAGCCGAACCGGTCGGCGCATAAGGAGGAACACGCGATGATTCCCGAACCTAATCCCTACGACCCGGACGAGCCGACCTATGACGACGCCACGGATGATCTCGCCTATTTGTTCCCAGACCGCTCCAACCCCTACGACCTGGTGAGCCTCGACGATCCATCCAACTATTGATCGCCCCGGTTCACCACTCGCGACCCGATAGCATTTGCCCATACCGGACGCTCCGGCGTGGGCGTCTGCTCAAGTTCCAGGAGGTGGCTGATTACCCTCGGCGTCGGCATCGTTGGCCTGCCCAACGTCGGCAAGACCACACTGTTCAACGCGCTCACCCGTGCGGGCGCCGGGGTCGCCTCCTACGCGTTCAGCACGGTCGAACCGAATACCGCGATGGTCGAAGTGCCGGACAAGCGGCTCGACGTGCTGGCGCAAATGTACAAGCCCAAGAAAGTCACACCGACGGTGATGAAATTTGTCGACGTCGCAGGACTCGTAGCTGGAGCCAGTCGCGGCGAGGGTATGGGCAACCAGTTTCTATCGACCATTCGCGATCTCGACGCGCTGGCCATGGTGGTCCGCTCGTTCCAGGACCCCAACGTTCAGCACGTCGATGGCAAGCTGGACCCGCGCCGGGATATGGGAATGGTGAACCTCGAGCTGGCGCTGGCCGACCTCGACGTGGTCAACAAGCGGCGGGAGAGGATTGGTTCCACCGCGCGGCTCAAACCCGGCGCCAAGGAAAGGGAGGAGCTCGCGCTCCTCGACCGGCTGGCAGCTCACCTCGACGAGGGAAAGCCGATTCGCACCCTGAACTTCGAGCCCGAGCAGGCGAAACTCCTCAAGAGCTTTTCATTCCTCACCGCCAAGCCGGTCCTCTACGTCGCCAACATCGGAGAGGACCAGATTGGCAAGGAGACGCCTGAGCTGCAGGCATTGCGAACCGAAGCCACAGCCGAGGATGCCGACGTCATCGCTCTCTCGGCGCGGCTGGAGGCCGAGATCCGGGAGCTGCCGGACGACGAGGCCGCGGTCTTCCTCGAAGATGCCGGGCTGAAAGAGGCGGCGCTCCCGACCTTCATCCATGCCGCCTATCGGCTGCTCAACCTCGTCACCTTCCTCACTGCGGGCGACCCGGAGGTGCGTGCCTGGACGGTCCGGCAGGGAGCGAAGGCGCCCGAGGCTGCCGGCGTGATCCACAGCGACATCGAGCGTGGCTTCATCAAGGCGGAGATCGTCGCCTACGATGACCTGGTCGCTGCCGGATCCTACGCGGCAGCCCGGGAACGGGGGAAGGTGCGGCTGGAAGGGCGCGATTACGTGATGAAGGATGGGGATGTCTCCCTCTTCCGCTTCAACGTCTGATTCCGCCTGGCGTCTGCTGACCGACCCGCCGGCGACGGGCGCCTGGAACATGGCGGTTGATGAGGCGCTGCTCGATGGCGTGGCCGCCGGCATCGCGCCACCGACGCTTCGCTTCTACGAGTGGGCGCCACCGTGTCTTTCGCTGGGCTACTTTCAAGCCTTCGACGTGGTCGACGTCGCGGGTTGTCTACGCCTCGGCGTCGACGTGGTCCGCCGGCCGACGGGCGGTCGCGCCATCCTGCACGATCGTGAACTGACCTATAGTGTGGCGCTGCCGCTCAGGCTGCTGGGCGACGACGGCGCCGTCTTGCGGTCGTATCACCGGCTGAGCCTCGCCTTGGAACGGGGACTCAACCGCCTCGGTGCGCCGGTGGTGCTGGCGCCGGAACGGACGGCCCAGCCCGGCCCCGATCACGGTCCGGTCTGCTTCGACCGGCCGTCCGCGCACGAGATCTTGCTCGACGGCCGCAAGCTGGTCGGGAGTGCCCAGGTACGCCGGGCGACGGCTATCCTCCAGCACGGCAGCATCTTGATCGAGCCCCGGATCGACCGGTTGCTCGCGTGCCTTTGGCTCCCGGACGGTCCCGACGCGCGGATCGAGGACGGCGTCGCCGGGCTGGCCGAGGTGGGCGACTTTGATCCACCCACGATCGCCGCTGCGCTGGCCGACGCGTTCGCCAAGGAGTTCGGCGTCAGGCTGGTCCCTGGTCGCCTACGACCCGACGAGCGGCAGGCGGCCGACGCCCTGGTGGACTCGAAGTATCAGTCCGCCGCCTGGACCGAACGGCCGCCCTCGCTGGTGACCACAAATACAACAAGGACCAGATGAGGAGGGGCATTGCAGCGGCGATGGCAGGACGGCTGCAGGGATCTGGCCCTTGTTGGCTCGCGGCTTCGGGCACACGCTATATGTTGTACCCGGGTGAGTTTGTACCACAGCCCGTTGGACGTGTCAAGCGCTTTTCCACGTTCGCTGTAAACTCCACTCGCTCAGGAATCCCGATGTCGCGAAAGAATAAACGCAACCAGCTCAGGAAGCCCCAGCGTGGATCGTCCGGCGGCACCCGGGCGGCCCGACCAGCCGGTATCCCGCCGGCGCCGCCCGTCGAGGGTGGTCAGGTCGTCCCGAGCGCCCAGCCCACCACCTCCGCCTCCCCCGTCCCTCGTCCGCTGCCTCGCGCCGCCCGCGGTCGCCAGGTGGCCGGTCCACTGCCCGCGCAGGACGCCTCGATCCCGCTCGACCGGGTGCCTTACTTCCGATCGGACCTGCGGCGGATCGCGATCACGGCCGGGCTCATGTTCGTGCTGCTGATCGTGGGGTCGATCGTGCTGCGCGGTTTGCTCCAGGCGTGATCTTTTAGAGAACAAGCAAGAAAGCCGATCGCGTAACCGTTCTGGCACAAAGGTCCAACAACTTGCCAGGAGGTTTGCGTGTTCGATAAAAGATCACCGCGTGAAACAGCCGGTCCAATCGTTGCCGAAACCGTGCTCAGCAATCAGATCAAGCTCGAAGGTCGGCTGCAATCGACGTCCAACATCCGATTTGACGGTGAAATGCTCGGCGATCTGACGACCGAAGGCGACCTCTCAGTGGGAGAGGGTGGCCGGGTCAAGGGCAACGTCAGCGGTCGAAACGTCGTCGTCGGAGGCAGCATCCAGGGTAACGTAAACACCACGGGTCGCCTGGAGATCCTTGCCACCGGCAAAGTCTTCGGCGACATCGTGGTCGGCTCGCTGATCATCGACGAGGGCGGCATCCTCCGCGGGAAGAGCGGGGTGCACGGCGAAGAGTCGGCCTCTTCCACAGTCTCGGTCGGTATGCGCCCCGAGGCCGTCGCCGCGTAAGCGCCGGGTTTCATTCATTCAAAGGCTCCGAGCAATCGGGGCCTTGTTTTTTGCCGATACTTAAGCGTTGTGTTCAGCGACCCGGTCCAGTTCGTCATCAACGCGATCTATCTCGTGCCAGGCCTCCTCATCGGCCTGATCGGACACGGGCTGGCGCAGGCCGCCTTTGCCGTCGCCCGCGGCGATCAGACGCCGCGTATTGACGGTCGTCTCTCACTGGACCCGAGTCGTCATCTCGATCCGCTGGGTACGATTGCCGCCTTCTTCATCAACTTCGGCTGGGCCCGGGAGGTCCGGATCAACCCCTATCGGATGCGGGGCAGGTTGGATCCGGCGCTCGTCGCCCTGGCCGGGCCCGTGGCCAATCTGTTGATCGCCATCGCGCTGTCGATCCCTATCAAACTGGCGCTGACGGCCGGCTTATTCGATCCCGGGTGGCCGCCCTGGCGCGTGCTGCTGGTCGCGTTCTATTTCAATGTCGCGCTCGCGGTCATCAGCCTGGTGCCGATTCCCCCGCTGGACGGCTACGTTTTCGTGGAGCGACTCTTCCGGCGACGCTACGGCAGGTTCTTTGCCCGGATCGATGCGCAGCGGCAATTGATCCAGCTGGTGTTCGTTCTCCTCGTGCTGCTGACTGGGATCCTGGGTTTTCTCTATCTGCCGGTGGCGCGATTCCTCCTCCGTGTCCCGCCCTTCGGGTAGGGTCCTGATCATGGATGCGCTACGCGCCCTGCCCAGCGTCCATCAGGTCCTCGAGCAGGTGGAGGCGCAGGCCTTGATCAACGTCCATGGCCGGGCGCTGGTTTTGTTCGCGGTGCAACGAGCCCTTGATGAGGAGCGCCTGGGTGGCACGATCGCGCAACCTGCTGCCAGGATGGCTCGAATCGAGACGCTCGTTCGCGAGCTGCGTCAACCGCGCCTGCGTCCCGTGATCAATGCCACCGGGGTGGTTCTTCATACCAACCTGGGCCGCGCTCCGCTGTCGGCCCCGGCGGCGCAGGCCGCAGCCCTGATTGCCGGTCGCTACTCGACGCTGGAGTTCGACCCGCGAACCGGGCGGCGAGGACGGCGTCACGACCTGGTCGCCGATCTCCTGCGCTACCTGACCGGCGCCGAAGCGGCGGCGGTTGTCAACAACTGCGCCGCCGCGGTGCTATTGATGTTGACGGCCCTGGCCAAAGGCAAGGAGGTCATCGTCGGGCGTGGTGAGCTGGTCGAGATTGGTGGTGGATTCCGGATGCCCGACGTCATGCGCCTCTCGGGTGCGCGCCTGGTCGAGGTGGGCACCACCAACCGCACGCGACCCGAGGATTACACCGGCGCCATCACGCCAAAAACAGCCGCCATCTTGAAGGTCCACGCGAGCAACTTCCAGGTGGTCGGCTTCACGGAGAACGTCGAGGTCGAGGCCCTGGCTCGAGTCGCACGCCAGCACGGCGTGCTCCTGCTGCATGACCTGGGCAGTGGTTCGCTGGTCGACACCGCGGCCTACGGCCTGGCTGCTGAACCGAGGATCCAGGACAGCCTGCGAGCGGGAACCGACCTACTGGCGTGCAGCGGAGACAAATTGCTGGGTGGCCCACAGGCCGGGTTGCTGCTCGGACGCGACGAGCTGGTCGACAAGGTCATGAAGCATCCGCTCGCCCGTGCGGTGCGCGTCGACAAGCTGACGCTCGCCGCGCTGACGGCGACGCTCGACCTGTACCTGACCCAGTCGGTGGCTGCGCTGCCGATCTGGATCATGCTCGGAGCATCCGCCGACGCGATGGCGGCCCGCGCCTTGACCTGGCAACGCCGGCTGCTGGAGCGCGGCATCGAGGTGGAGGTCGTCCCCGCGGAGTCGACCGTCGGCGGTGGTTCGCTGCCAGGGGAGCGGCTGCCCACGACCGCACTCGCCCTCACCCCGCGGCCCGGTCGAGCCGCCGACCTGCTCCGCCGGTTGCGTGAGCACGAGCCGCCGGTCATCGGCCGGATCGAACAGGAGCGTGTGCTGCTCGACCCGCGAACCGTGCTGCCCGACGAAGACGACGCCCTCCTCGACGCGGTGGTTGCCGCGCTCGCATGACCGAGTCACCCGGCGCGTCCTTCGTCGTCGGGACCGCCGGCCACATCGATCATGGGAAGTCAGCGCTCGTCAAGGCGTTGACGCAGATCGACCCCGACCGGTTGGAGGAAGAGAAGCGCCGTGGCATGACCATCGACCTCGGTTTCGCCTATATGACGCTGCCCAGCGGCCGCCGGGTGGGGTTTATCGACGTGCCGGGTCATCAACGCTTTCTCAAGAACATGCTGGCCGGCGTGCATGGCATGGATGCGGTGCTACTGGTGATCGCGGCGGACGAGGGTCCGCGACCGCAAACGCGCGAGCACCTCGCGATTATCAACCTGCTCGGCATCGAGCACGGGCTGGTGGTCCTCACCAAAGCGGACCTGGTGGACGACGCCTGGCTCGCGCTGGTTCGCGCGGAGGCGGCCGGCCTGATCGCCGGAACCTCGCTCCAACGGGCGCCGATCGTCGCCGCCTCGAGCGTTTCCGGTGCGGGGCTGACGGAACTACGGACGGCGCTCGACGCCGAGCTCGCCAACACGGCGGCGCGACCCGATCTCGGCCGCCCGCGCCTGCCGGTCGACCGGTCCTTCGCCATACCGGGCTTCGGCACCGTCGTCACGGGAACCCTGGTGGGCGGGGCGCTGCGGCAGGGAACAGAGATCTCGTTGCTGCCCGCTGGACGCCGCCTGCGGATCCGGGGCTTGCAGCAGCACAACCAGCCGGTCGAAGAAGCCCGCCCGGGCAGTCGCACCGCGGTGAATCTCAGCGGCCTCGACCATTCGGAGGTCCACCGCGGTGACGTGCTGGCGTTACCCGGCACTCTGCCGCCGAGCCGGCGTCTCGACGCGCGCCTGCACGTGCTGCCCGGGGCCGCCCAACCGCTGCGTCATCGGCAGCGTCTGTTGATGTATCACGAGACGGTCGAGGTGATGGTGGAGATCAGTCTGCTGGAGCGCGATGAGCTCGCGCCTGGAGCGACGGGATGGGCGCAGCTATTTGCAGCGGAGCCATTGGTGGCATTGGACGGTGACCGGTTCATTCTCCGCGTCCCCTCCCCGGCGGCCACGGTCGCCGGCGGCGTGATCGTCGATCATGCACCGCGGCGCCATCGCCGTCGCGACCCCGCGCTGATCGACAATCTCGCCGCGCGCGAGCGCGCCGATCCCGCGACCGCAGCTGTCCTCGAGCTCGGCAAGCATCCCTGGGGTCTGCGGGACAGTGAGCTGGCTCGCTTCCTCGGCCTCCCCAACGGAAAGGTGGTCGAGGTCCTGGTGCCACTCGCCGAGCAAGGCGCCGTGCGTCGCCTTCCCTCCGGCTGGCTGGCGCGGGATCAATGGGACGGCGTGCAATCGCGCGTCACCAGCTCGCTCGAGGCCTACCACGAGGCGCAACCGCTCCGGCGCGGGATGCCCAAGGAAGAGCTGCGCAGCCGGACCAGCATTCCGGCGGATGTCTTTGCCGAAGTGCTCGGGGTGCTGGCGCACGAGGGCCGCATCGTGGAACGCGGTGGCGAGGTCGCCGTGGCCAGCCACAAGCAGCTCCTCAGCAGTGACCAGGAAAGGGTCGTCGGCGCCTTTCTCGCCGAGCTCGAGTCGCAGCCGTTCAACCCGCCGCCGCTCGCGGACCTGCTGCGCCGGCACGCGTTGACGCCGGCGCTGCTGCAGTACCTGGTCGCGGACGGACGGATCGTGCGGGTCAACGAGGATACCGCGTTTGCCCGATCCGCCTACGACGAGGCCGTCAGGATGCTGCGCGCCCATCTCACCGATCATCGGACGCTCACGGTGGCCGCCGCCCGCGACCTGCTGGGTTCGAGCCGCCGCTACGTTCTTCCCTTGCTCGAGTGGATGGACGCGCAGAAGGTCACGCGGCGGGTCGGAGACGACCGTATCCTGAGGAGCTGATGCGCGTGGGTTGGGCGCCTTCCGTCCTGGCTGCCGGTCTGGCGCTGGCGATGGCGATCACGGCCTGCGGGCCGCAGCCCCCCGACGGGGCGACGTTGCTCAAACAGTCGAGTCAGCGCATGCTCGAGCTGAAGGGCTTTCACTTCCAGATGCAGATCACCGGCTTCACCGGTGCGGGCGAGCCGGTGCAAAGCGCCCAGGGCGATGCGCATCCGCCGGACCTGCACGCGAAGGTGAACCTGAAGGAGGGCGCGGTCCTGCTGGAGGTCGAGGTGATCTTCAAGGCCGACAAGATCTATTTGAAGTCGTTCACCGGCGGCTGGCAGGAGCTGACCGCGGCGCAGGTCGCCCAGTTCTTCGATGCGCGGCTGCTCTTCGATCAACAGGCCGGCCTGTTCGCCGCGATGCGTGACACCACGGCGCCGTACCGCGGCAGCAGCGAAAAGGTGAACGGACACGACAGCTATCCGGTCGACGGCGTGTTGCAAGCATCGCGCGTCCATCAACTGCTGCCGCTGATCCGCGAGCAGGGCTCGTACCACGCCACCTACTGGATCGAGAGTTCGAGCAACGACCTCTGGCGCGCGCGCGTGACCGGTAACCTCTTCGATGCGTCACAGGCGGCGACAATCGTTTTCGATTTCTCCAACCATGATCACTCCGTTTCGGTCACCCCGCCTCCGCTCGGTTAACCGCCCGGCGCTGCTCTCACTGACGGGAGCCGGGCTGTTCCTCGCCTCGCTCGACGCCTACGTCGTGGTCACCGCGCTGCTGCCGATGTTGACCTCGGTCCACATCGCGGTCAACCGGCCCGAACAGGCGACACCGATCATCACCGGCTTCCTGCTCGGCTACCTCGCCGTGATGCCGATCGCCGGCGGGCTGAGCGACCGATTCGGGCGGATCCGGATCTTTGCCGCCTGCCTCGCCCTCTTCGCCTTCGGCTCGTTTCTGACCGCGAGCGCCCCCTCGCTCTCGCAGCTGGTCACCGGCCGGCTGCTGCAGGGCGCCGGCGGGGGTGCGCTGGTGCCGGCGGTGCTCGCACTGGCCGCCGACCTGTACCCGGCCGGCGATCGTAGCCCGGTGCTGGGCGCGGTCAGCGCCCTCCAGGAGATCGGCAGCGTGCTCGGCCCGCTGTGGGGCGGTCTGGTCACAGCATCATCATTCGGCTGGGCCTCGATTTTCTGGCTCAACATCCCCGCCGCCGCCTTGATCGTCTGGGCGCTCTGGCCTGAGATTCGGTCACGTCGTGAGGAGCGCCGTCCGGCGGACCTCGATTGGGTCGGGGCATTGCTCGCGACCGCCGGACTGGCGCTGTTGACGCTGGGGTTGTACGCCGCCAATCCCGAGCAGAGCCCGGTGGGCGCAGGCTTCCTCTGGCAGGCGCCGCTGGCCATTGTGTTTTTTGCCGCCTTTACCTGGTACGAACGGCGCGCGTCGCATCCGATGATCAACGTCCGCCGCTTCCGTGATTCGTCCTTCAGTGGGTCGGCGCTGACGAACGCGATCGCAGGCGCTGGTTTGATGGTCGCCCTGGTCTACATCCCGGTGCTCGCCAACGCCGTTTTCTCGATGAATGCCAGCGGCTCCGCGCTGCTGCTGGTGCGACTGATGCTGGGAATCCCCGTCGGCGCGCTACTGGGCGGCTGGCTCGCGCACCGGATGCGGAGTTATCGATTTGTCGCAGCCCTGGGACTGGTCCTTGCGGCCATCGGATTCGTGATGCTCTCGGGCTGGAACGAGGGATCACTCAGGCCGCACCTGATCGGGCCCCTGACGCTGGCGGACGGCGAGCTGTTTCTCACCGGGCTCGGGCTTGGAATCGAGATTGCGCCGGTCAGCGCGGCGCTGCTGGACGCGGTCGGGGAGGCGGAGCGGGGCGCGGGGGCATCGTTTCTGATCGTCATGCGACTGGTGGGAATGCTGGTCGGCTTCTCGCTGGTCGCGGGATTCGGACTCTGGGAATTCCACCGCGCGACGGCGCACCTCCTACCGCCCTTGCCCGGTCTCAATCCAAACTTCGCGGCACAGTTCGCCTTTTACACGCTCAAGGTCAAGCAGGCGATTTTCGACCAGTACCATTTGATCTTCCGTGCCACCGCGATCGCGCTGCTGGTCGGCGCCGCGGTGGCCGCGGCGACCTTGCGGCCGCCGGCTCGACCTCGCTGGCAATAGCGGGACTATTCTGAGCCGCGATACCCATGGCCCTCGTCGGCATTGATCTCGGTGGCACGCAGCTGCGCGTGGCGGTCGCGGACGACCGCGGTCGTCTGCGCACCGTCTTGCGCCGCCCGACTGAAGCTGCCCGCGGACGACAGCATGTCATCAACCGGATGGTGGCGGCGGTCGCCGACGCGCTGGCGGAAGACGGAACGCCGGCGCGCCGGGTGCGGGCGCTGGGAATCGGTCTGCCTGGCCCGGTGGACCCTTCCGCGGGCCTCGTCATCAGTCCCGCCAATCTGCCCGGGTTCCGCAACGTCCCGCTCAACCGGAGCCTTACCGGGGCGACCGGCATCCGCAGCTACCTCCACCACGATGCCCACCTGGCGGCCCTCGCCGAGCACCGGCGCGGGGCAGGCCGCGGTGCCAGCGAGCTGATCTACGTCACCGTATCCACCGGCATCGGGGCCGGGCTGCTGATTCGCGGCGAGCTCTACGCCGGTGCGCATGGGAGTGCCGGCGAGATCGGCCACATCGTGGTTCAGCGGGATGGGCCGCTCTGCACCTGCGGCAATCGCGGCTGCGTCGAGGCGATCGCCAGCGGCACCGGCATCGCCCGGGCCGCACGTGAGCTGGGGGCGCAAACCCCCACGAGCGCGCTGTATCGGCTCGAATCGCCGTCGCCGGTGGAGGTCGCGCGGGCGGCACGCGCCGGCGATCAGCTGGCAATC
>Ga0137395_10000033_pt1 | contig 37303 bp, 33 predicted proteins | sample czobulk216metaG_FD_108283 | JGI IMG/M metagenome (GOLD analysis project Ga0137395, IMG submission 108283) | Vadose zone soil microbial communities from Angelo Coast Range Reserve, California, USA - czobulk2.16 metaG | ecosystem: Environmental > Terrestrial > Soil > Vadose zone | place: USA...
AAGTCGCGTCAGCTCCTGCGGGTCCTATCGGGTCGGGCATGGGGCAGGGGTTCTCCGGTCAATCGCGTCGGCGACAGCCACGCGGTGCACAACATAACGTACACCGGGTGGCTGCCCCGCCCCCTCATCGGCCCTAGGACTTCGAGCTGAAGTTGTACAGGAACCCGAGCGAAATCGAATGCTGGCTGCTCTTGGCTACGCCCGCGCTGTCCAAGAACGGCGACTTGTCCGAGAAGTCGCCGCGATACTCGATCCGCCACAGGAAGCCATCGACGCCCTTCACTTCGACGGTCAGCGTGCCTTCCTTCAGGTTCTGCACGATGCCAGTTGCCCAGCCGTTGCCGTCCTTGAAGAACTCGCCGCGCGGCACGATGGCCACCCACTTGTTCGCCTGAAATTTCGCGTAGCCGGCAATGCCCTGCCAGCTGTTCGAGATGCCGACCACCGTGTCGTGACCGTAGTCGTAGTTGGCCATCAGGCTCACCATCGGGTTAACCGTGTACATCACGATCGTATCGGACAGGTTGCGGAAGTCGCTGTTGTTGCCGGCCTGCTCGGGTCCGCCCGTGTAGTTCTGGGTGATCATCAGCGAGGGAATCGGCTTGAGAACAACCTGCCCCCAGACCGTCTTGCCCGTATTGTTCTCCACGGCGTTGTTCCAGCCGTTGATGACCCCGCCCGCCAACGTCACCTGGTCATTGACTGGGTACGTCAGGCGGACGCCGGTGTGGAAGTATGGAATCGCCCACGCGAACAGCAGCCCGCGCGTGTAGTTCCAGTCGTCTTTCGCTTCGATCACTTCGGCGCCGTTGTGCGTGACGAACTTTCCGACGTCGATCTGGAGGCCTTTGCCGACCGGCGCGAGGTAGCTACCGTAGACCTCTTGGATGTTCGTCATGCTTGAATCAGCGGCAGGCGTAATGAAGTTCGAGGTCGCGGGGCCGAAGGCGAGCTTGATCTTGTAGCCCAAGCGCGAGTCGGCTGCTGGCGCCTTCGCCAGCCACACTTCGGCCATGCTCAATGAAAATGCGTTGTGCTTGGTGTCGAAGTTCCTGTAAAGCCCATCGGCCTTGGTTGAGTACCAATCGTAGTACGCGTCGACGAGACCGCCGACCTCCGTGCCCTTGAAGAAGTTCAGTGTGACCTTGTCAGGGTCGGGCGGTGGGGGCGTTTCGTCAGCCGTCTTGTCCTGCGCCGACGCCTGCTGAAGCATCGTGACCGACAGCACACATGCAGCGAGGCCCACAGCTGCGACGCGACGCAGCCTTCTTAAGTACTCATTCATGATTGCCATTACCTCTCACCTCCGTGCATCCGCGGAGAGTGCCGCGAGTGCGAGAAACCGCAGACGAACTCCATTGGGGGCTGATCTCAGCCCGCGCGCCGCTGGCGCGAGGAATGGAGCTGCTTCCCGTCGCAAAGCAAGATGAGCGCCACGCGCGAGGGGGCCGGCCGGCCTTCGCAATTGGCGGGAATCCGAAGGATTCGCATTGTCAGCACGGCTGCAGGGCAGGAAACAGGAGAACAGGTATCGACAATAATGTTTAAGTTTCAATCAAATCAGACCAAAATGTAGAGTTCGGCGGCCATCCGGCCGTGCCCGCTAGCTCTGCGGGCAGGGCTTGTAAGACATTTATGTATCTTTATAGCAATACATCAACATATTCGTCGCCTTATAGGGCACCCCCCTACTTTGGTGAAGGACGCTATTCTTAAATAATCGCCAAAAATCGGTCGTACAGGTTGTCCAAATGTTTGGCGTCCCGCTTGCAGTTCTGCACGCGTCCGCTGACACGCGAACGCTATCGGTCGATCTGTCCGACGTGGAGTGTTCCCGTGCGATAGGAAATCAAACGTCGAGCGTCACGCCGTCGTGACCCTCGGACGTCGTGCCGAAGGAGGTCAGGATGGGATTCGTAGGAGTGATCGTGACGTTTGCGGGCTTCCTGCTCGCGGCGGCAAGCGTTGGAATCAGTTCGAGTACGACAGTCCGGCTGGGACTGGTGGTCGTCGGCATCATCATCAGCCTCGTCGGCATCATGGGGGTTATCAACCCCGCCTACCAGAAGAACGCCGTCTGGAAGAAGTAACAACAGATACACGTACCTCGACATGGAGAACATGCGAATGAAGACGCGAATCATCAGACGGGTGGCGCTGGCCTTTTCGATCATGTGGTGCCTGGCCCTCGCGGGAGTTGTATACGCGCAGGCCCCGGCCGCGGCCGCGCCGGAACCGGCGGCAGCCGCCCAGGCCCCTGCCGCAGCGCCAGTCCCGATCACCGACGCCGACATCAAGAACGCCCCGACGCCGAAGCCTGAAGAGAAGACGGCCGGCGACCCGGGCGGCGCAATCACCGGCAACCCGGCCGACATTCCGGTCGGCGATATGAAGAAGGGCCTGACGATTCAGGACGTCGTCGGCGCCGTCGGTCAGAATATCGTTGCCACCAACTTCGTCTGGACGCTGGTTACCGGCTTCCTCGTCATGTTCATGCAGGCCGGATTCGCAATCGTCGAAACCGGACTCGCACGGGCGAAGAACGCCAATCACACCATGATGATGAACTTCATGGTGTACGGCGTCGGCATGCTCGCCTATTGGTTGATAGGGTTCGCCATTCAGATGGGCGGCGTGGCTCCGAACAGCAACCTGGGTGGCCTCGCACCGCTCAATCACGAGTTCACGATGCACGTGTTTGGGAAGGATTGGGGCCTCTTCGGTACCCAGGGCGTCATGCTCGGAGGCCATACCTACGACGTCGGCGTCATGGTGATGTTCTTGTTCCAGATGGTGTTCATGGATACGGCCCTCACCATCGTCACCGGCACGGCGGCCGAGCGCTGGAAGTACTCCGCGTTCGTCATTTCGTCGTTCATCATGGGCGCCTTCACCTATCCCCTCTACGGCAATTGGGCGTGGGGCGGCGGCTGGCTCCAGATGCTCGGCTCGAACTACGGTCTCGGTCACGGCTACGCTGACTTCGCCGGATCGGGCGTGGTCCATGCTGTCGGAGGTATCACCGCTCTCGCGATGGCCATCATCATCGGCCCGCGCATCGGCAAGTTCAGGCGCGACGGCACGCCAAACGCGATTCCAGGTCACGACATCGTGATCGTGCTCCTCGGCTGCTTTATCCTGGCTTTCGGCTGGTTCGGATTCAATCCGGGCTCGACGCTGGGTGCGGCCACCAACGGCAACCTCCGGATCAGCTCTGTCGCCGTGAACACGATGCTCGCGGGCATGGCAGGCTCGTTCGGCGCGATGTATTACATGTGGATGCGGTACGGCAAGCCCGACGCGTCCATGACCGGCAACGGGCTCCTCGCGGGCCTGGTGGCCATCACCGCGCCAAGCGGTTTCGTCAACCCGATGGGTTCCGTCATCATCGGTCTCGTCGCGGGCGTGCTGTGCGCGCTGTCAGTTGAATTCGTCGAGCGCGTGCTGAAGCTGGACGACGTGGTCGGCGCGATCTCAGTGCACGGGACCAACGGCATCTGGGGCGTCATCTCCGTGGGACTGTTCGCCGACGGCAAGAGCAACTATGGCGGCGCGTGGAGCGGCGTTCCCGGGTCAGTCACGGGCCTGTTCTACGGCGATGCGGGTCAGTTGGTGGCGCAGCTCATAGGTGTGGCCACCCTCATCGGCTGCGTGTTCACGATCAGCTTCGTGATCAACGCGGTGGTCGAGGTGATATGGGGACACCGTGTGACGGCGAAGATCGAGCTCGACGGCCTCGACATCCCGGAAATGGGCGCGCTCGGATATCCGGAATTCGTGCTCAAGCCTGAACCGGCGATGGAGGCATAGGCTGATGGCTACCGCGCTGGTCTCGACCTCGACGACGAGCCTCGGTCCGCTGGGGCCGTCGTCTCTTCCACCAGTGCCCTGGCGCGACGTCCATGACGTCGCGCCGGGGGATCTCACGGCGTACATCCAGCGGCTCGAGCAGCTCTCTCTCGAGCATCCACAGTCGGCCGATGTGCGGACGATGCTGGGAATGGCGCACGCCGTGAACCTCGATGTCTACAAGTCGATGGACGCGCTCGAAGACGCGCGGTCGGTGGAGCCGGAAAACTTCTGGGCGCAGCTGAAGTACGCGGAGCTTCATTACCGGCTTCGCGCGCTCAACAGGGCGGAAGAGGAAACCCATCGAGCGGCCGAACTGGCCCAGAACCCGCTGCAGCTCGCAATCGCGCGGCGGCAGCTGAAGGAGATTCGCACGCTCAAGCACGGTTGCGTGCGAAACGTTCACTGGACCAAGCCGCTGACGACGCCGGCGCTGCTGCTTTCGGCAGGGCTCGTTGTCATGTTCGTCGTGATGCTGTGGAAGTAGAATTCGGAACCATGAGCAACAAGTGGAAGTACTTCCTCGGCGCGTCCATTCTGGCCGTCGGCCTTCTTCTGAAGGCCGGCGCGCCGTTGTTCCCCGTCGCCCTCGGTCTGGCAGCGGCTGCGTTCCTGACGTGGAAGAAGACGTCGCGGTCGACCAAGCAACTGCCCCGGTAGCCCGTTGATTCCTCACACGGACGCTGCGGCCAGAGGCAGCGTCGAACCGGCCACGCCGCCTCCGGCGGTCGTGATGCTGTCCGGCTGGGGATTCGTCGGCGGATGCGCGATCGCCGCGGCGGCAATCGTTCTTGCCGGGCGCATCCACCCGATACCGGTCTGGGTGCTGGCGACGGAAGTACTGGCGACGATCATCGGTCTGTTCGTCTTCGGATCATTCAAGTACCAGATTCACAAGAACGCGCTGACCTACGGCATGCTGCTGGTCATCGTCGCGACCTTCGCCGTGCTCCCGACGTCGACGTGGCATGTGGAGATCGCCGAACGCGGCACGATGGCGTGGGTGCAGCATCACCTGCTGACATTTGCAGGACTCGACGATCTGATTCACGCCGACACGATGCTGTTCATCCTCGGTCTGACGCTCTTCGTGTCGGTCATCGCGCAGACGCGGATTCTCGAGGGGATTACCTTCTTCCTGCTGCGCAGGAACGGCGGACACATTCTTCCGACCGTGATCGCCGTGACAGGCGTTGTCGCCGTCACGTCGGGCATGCTCGGCGGCGTGTCGATGATCGGCCTGACGATCCGCACGTTCGTCATCATCCTCATGCTCGGAGCGGCGCCCATCGGCGCGGTTCGCTATGCCGTGATGGTCTGTACAGCCGTGACGACGATTTGCGGCGTCTGGACGGCGTACGGCGAACCGCCCAACCTGATCATGAAGGCGAACCTGTTTCCGAGCCTGGACAACTTCTTCTTCCTGTATTACGGCGCTCCCGTCGCCGTCGCGAGTTTTCTTGCAATCGCCTGGCAGCTGCGGCGCCGGATCGGCGACTTGCACGTGGACATGGACAACATGGACGTGCTCGACGCGAACGCCGAAGACGTACGGTTTCTCCAGGCGGCACGACATGGAGAAGTGATCACTCCTGTCGAACTGATTGAAGGGCACTCCGACGATCTCGGTCACGAAACGGCGGCTCGTGTCATGGAGCGGCTGCGGATGGGCGAGTCGCTCGGCATCGCGATGATTCGCGCCGACGTGCCAGAGCTCACCCGGAAGATTCTCCTCGGACACTTCGTTACCGACGAACTGGCCGACGGTCTCGATCGCCACTATATCTACGCCCAGGAGGGCCTTGACGAGCAGGCGTTCATGGCGGAGCTCGCCGTCGACGAAGCGCTCGCGGCCACCGCCTTTGATCGCCGCTGGGCGCAGAAAGTCGCTGCGTTTGCGCTCGTTCCGTTCTTCGCGCTGCTCCTCGCCCACGGCTTCGTCAACGAGGTTCCACTGTTCCTGGCATCCGTCGCCGGCTTTCTCGCTGCCGTGCCTGGCATCTTCACGCTGCCGAGGATGCGCCGACTCGCGCTCCACGAGGCGCATCTGGAGTATGCGGAGTACTATTTCCTGTTTCCGTTGTTTCTGTCGATCACGCTGCTCACGAGTGCGGGCTTCTTCGACATCATGCAGACGCTCGTCGTGCGCGGCATCGACGTCCTGGGCCACTCGCATGTGGCCTTTGCGCAGTTCCTCGGCAGCACATTCCTGTCGGCGATCCTCGACAACAACATCGTCGCCGACTTCGCGTCGCGCGGCCTCCATGGTCTCGGGATCAACGCGCTGAAGTTTTTCGCGATGGCGCAGATTGCCGGCTATGCCCTCGGGGGTTGCTGGACCCACATCGGCTGCGCGCAATCGGTCGTCGCCTACGCGTTCATCCAGCGCGACGTAGACGAACACTACACGCCGGTCCGCTGGATCAAAGAGATGACGCCCGTGATCCTCCAGACGATGGCCCTGATGGCCGCGATCATCTACCTCGAAGGCGCGCTTCTCCGCGGGCTGTAACGGTTCGGCCGGTCAGTAACGTTCGGCGTCGCTTCTGGGCATCAACGGCGGCACCTCCGACGGTTCGCCGTTGACCGTCGTGCCGGCCTGCATGAACGACGGCGCGAATTCGAGGAAGCCGGCCGGGAAGTTGAGCGCCGGCTTCGAGACGCGATTGAGCGCTTCCACGTGCGAGGCATCCAGTTTCACGTCGAGGGCCGCAAGGTTCTGATCGAGCTGATCGAGGCGCCGCGCGCCGATGATCGTCGACGTCACGCCAGGCTGCGTCTGCACCCACGCGAGGGCGATCGCGGCGGGCGCGGTGTTGAGCTCCCGGCCAATTCGGATCAGCTCGTCGACTATGGCGTAGTTTCGTTCGGTCAACGCCGACGTCACGCGCTCGCCGCGATCGGCTGTAGCCGTCGAAGCGTTCTGCCGGGTGTATTTGCCGGACAGCACGCCTCCGGCCAGCGGCGACCACGGCGTGACGCCGAGGCCGAACTCCCGTGCCATCGGCATGAGGTCGCCTTCGACCGTCCGCTCGGCCAGGGAATACGAGATCTGAATCGCGGATACCGGCGCCCAGCCGTGAAAACGCGCGAGCATTTGCGCCTCGACGACCTTCCACGCCGGCGTATCGGAGAACCCGATGTAGCGCACCTTGCCGCTGCGAACGAGATCGTCGAGCGCCCGCATCGTCTCGTCGATCGGCGTGTGGTGATCCCAGCAGTGCATCCAGTACAGATCGATGTAGTCGGTCTTGAGCCGGCGCAGCGACTGCTCGCAAGCCGCCGTCAGCGACTTGCGGCCGGCGCCGCCGGCATTCGGATCGCCGGGATACAGATTGCCGAAGAACTTCGTCGCGATGACGATGCGATCGCGGCGGGCGCGGTTGCCGCCGATCGCCTCGCCGATGATCGCTTCGGAGTGGCCTTTGGTGTAGACGTTCGCGGTGTCGATGAAATTGCCGCCGCGTGCGAGAAACCGGCCGAGGATGGCAGCTGCTTCGGTGGGCGTCGATCCCCAGCCCCAGTCTTCGCCGAAGGTCATCGTGCCGAGGCAGAGCGGGCTGACGCGCAGCCCGGATCGTCCAAGCGTAACGTAGTCTGTGAGAGGCATGATCGCAGTCTCGAGCAGTTGACGGTTCAGCCGACGTGGACGCGAGGCCGCTGCAGCGGATCAGGCTCCGACTGGCGCAGCACCTCGCGGGTGACAGGCGCCGTGTCGCCCTCGCCGAAGGCCAGGAACTTGAGCAGATAGGTGATGGGATTCCCTTCCGTCCAGCCGAAGTAGACGTGCGGGATCCGGCCGGTCCGATCGCGAATATACAGCAGCAGTGCGGCGATCGCGTTGGGGATGGCGGCGCTGCGGCATCGCAGGACACGATAGGGCCCGACGTATGCGCCCTCAACCATCAGCAGCTCGCTGAACTGCGACGCATCCCCGGGGCTCACTTCCAGAAACAGGACCGCGTCGTCCACGGATAGATGGTGCGTCTGGCGCGCTTCCTTCAGCTTGTCTTCGTACTCGGCCAGCGATCCATCGCCGGGCCGGTTCGCGATAATCCTGAGGCCCTCGTCCCGCTGCGGCGTCGTGGTTTCCGTGATGAAATACGACGCCAGATCATCAGGCCTGATCCCGTGCACGCGTAGTTCGGTGGACCGAAGGGCGCGCGACACGAGCGACATCAGGACGATCGTGGCGATGAAGAGGGACGCGATCTTGATGCCTTCCGGGCGCTCGAAGACGTTCGTAATCGTCGTGTAGCCGAATACGACCGTGATGGCGACATACACGGCCCATCGGTGCGACTGCCGCCATGCCGTGATGGCGACCGCGAGCGCGGCCGAGCTCATGAGCACGAGCACGCCGGTCGCGTAGGCACCGCCCTGCGCATCCACACTCGCATTGAAGACGATGGTGACGGCAATCGTGATGCCCGTGATGATGAGCACGAGCGGCCGGTTGGCGCGCGCCCACTCCGGCGCCATCCCGTATCGCGGCAGATAACGGGGGATGAGGTTCAACAGGCCCGCGAGCGCCGACGCGCCGGCGAACCAGAGGATCGAGATCGTACTGGCGTCGTAGATGGTCCCGAAGACGGGCCCGAAGCGTTCGTGCGCGAGAAACGCGAGCGCGCGGCCGTCTGCAGGATGTCCCGGCAGAAACGTATCGGCCGGAATCAGTACTGCCGTCACGAAGCTGCTCGACAGCAGCATCGCGCTCATGATGAGCGCGGCCGTTCGCAGCAGCTTCTTTGTGTTGCGGATTCGCCCGAGCGGCGCCTCTTCCGTGTCCGTGGCGTCGCCGCGCACCAGCGGCATCACCGCGACGCCGGTTTCAAATCCCGACAGACCCAGCGCCAGCTTTGGAAACAGGATGATGGCCATGGCGCCCATCATCACAGGATCGCCGTGTCGCTCGAACAGCGACATTTTCCAGGCGCCGACCAGTTGAGGATGCTTCGTGATGTACAGCAGGCCGTCGAAGACGATGATGGCGTTGAGTCCGAGATACGCGATCACGAGGATGACTGCCAGGGCAATCGCTTCGCGAAAACCGCGAAGGAAGATCGTGCCGAGCACGAGGAGCAGGCCGAGCGTCACCAGCGTCGGATGATCGAGCCACGACGGCACCAGCGGGTTCTGGATGAGGTGGGCCGTGGCGTCGGCGGCCGACAGCGTGATCGTGATCACGAAGTCGGTGGCCGCGAATCCCAGCAGGCAGAGCACGATGACCTTGCCCTTCCACCGGGGAAACAGCTCTTCGAGGATGAGAATGCTGCCCTGGCCGTGCGGGCTCATGGCCGCGACCCGGCTGTACATCGGCAGCGCGCCGAACAGCGTCAGCAGGACGAGCACGAGCGTCGCAATCGGCGACAACGCACCGGCCGCCAGAAATGCGATGCTCGGCTGATACGCGAGCGTCGAGAAATAGTCGACGCCTGTGAGGCACATGACGCGCCACCAGGCCGTCGTGTGCGCTCGTCCAAGCGCTCCAGCCGAATCGTCGTGTCCCTCGTAGAGCCAGTTATGAAGCTGGCGCCTCCAATTATCTGGCGTGATAGGGGTCGCGGGCGCGGCGGCGGCGTTCACGACAACATTCTAGTCTGCGTTACTTCGCAACCGGGGTCGCGAGAGGCTTGCCTTTCTCGACGATGTAGTTCGCAAGGACGCGGACGGGAACGGCGCCGCGGTTCGTTGCGTTGTGGACGGTTCCGGCGGGGATGAAAAACGTCTTGCCGGGGCCAAGCGTCACAGCGGGCTTTCCATCCTGCTCGAGAACGATCGTGCCTTCGAGAATGTAGCCGACCTCTTCGCCCGGATGCGTGTGGCGGCCGACGGTTCCGCCGGCTTGAAACTCGGCGACGGCGGTGACCGTCTCGTGGCCGGCGACGGACAAATCCTGCTGCTGGAGTACGGTGCGCTTGAAGCCGGTCTGCTGGGCATTCACGTAGCCAGCGCCGATGGCGATCGTGACGACCGCCGCAATGGCCATGCTTACAGCTTTCATGAGTGTCTCCCTTGTGATGTCACCGCACGCGCGCGGAGCCAAATCATATGTCGAGACGCGTCGCCATCGGTTCGGATCGTTTTGGGCGTTTGCCGGTGCGTACTCGACTCTGCTATAAGCCTTCGTGCCCGTAATTTTTTTGTCTTTCGTCTCCGGAGGCAGTCCACGTGTCTGACAGCGAGCGTCTCTCGATTGAAGATGTCGAAGTTGAGGCCGTCCCCGAACGCGAAGGCCTGCCGTCCGGCTACCGCATGCGCGCCGACCGTCACTACGTCGATCAGCTGGCCGCGCCTGCGAGCGGGCAGCCGGTCCGGATGCTGCCGCTTGCACAACTCGAGCTCGAGGGGTCGAAGCCGGCCGTGGATTTGCGGCCGCTGATCGAGTCGATTCGCGTCCACGGCGTCGTGCAACCGCTGCTTGTCCGCCGGCGCGACTCTCGTTTCGTCGTCGTCGGAGGGCGAAAGAGGCTGATGGCTGCGCAACTGCTGCGGCTGCAGACCGCTCCCTGTCTGGTACACGAACTGACCGATGATGAGGCGGCGGCACTCGCGAGTGCCGACAACCTGAGTGTCGGGCAGCCCGCTCGAATGGAGGCGGGCTCGCCAGACCTGGCGGCCGTGCGACGCCTGATTTCGACCCATGTCGCCACGATCCGCAATTGCGCCGACATCGGTAACATCGTCGTTCGAGACGCCGGCCTTCTGAACCGGTCGGCGTTCGATCTCCTCAAGGCGCACGCCTGGCGCGCCGCGCAGCTGTTGGCCGCTGCCGACCTGTTGTCCGCGCCTGCCGGGACACCCACGGCAGGATCCGCGTCGCATTCGGAGCGCGCCCTCACGACCATCGTCGACGAGGTGATCGACGGCTTTGGGCCGGAGGCACGCCTCGGCAGCATCGTGCTTCGCGCGGATATCAAAGAGGCGCTCTCGTCGAGCGGGCTCAACCATCGCCAGGTCATGACCGGACTGATCGGCGCCCTGCTCGCGACCCTGCCCCTTATCGAGCACACGGTTCGCCCGGCCGTGACGATCAAGGCATCCGGAACTGGCGCGGCCGGTGTCCTCATCGAAGTGATCCAGACGGATTCGCCAGTTGACCCGCGCCTGGTGAAGCAGTTTTTCCAGGACGACCCGTCAATCGATCGGCCGGGTGGATACGCCGCGACGCTGGGAGCGCTGGCGGCGAAGACGGTTGCCGAGCAACACAGCGGCTCCGCCACGTTCGAGGCGCTCGATCACGGAAGCCGGCTCACGCTGCTGCTGACGCGCCGTTCGTAGTCGTCTTCGAGCGCTAGGGCTGCGCGTTCGGAGGGAGAAGCGTGGGAACGACCTGGACGACGCGGGCGGTGCTGTAGCCAGGAAGGCGGCGGGCCGCGTCGAGATCGCGTTCAGCGGAAGCCTGCTCCGCGTACGGTCCGAGGAACACCGCCAGCACCCGCTCGCCATTCTGCGGTGGCAACTCCACGCTGTACGTGCGATACCCTGCACCTCGCAGCTCCAGCATGGCTTGATCGGCGCGGGCCGAGCTCTGGAACGTCGCCATCTGCAGCGCAACTTTCAGTGTCGCGGCAGACGCGGGTTCAACGGGGGAGGGCGGCGCCTGGTTGACGGCGATCATCGACCGGGGCGGCGCTGTCTTCGCCTCCACAGCAGGTGGGATGGCGCTCGGCTGCCGTCCCAGCCATTGGCCAAGCGAGTGGCGTGTAGCCCACACGCCGATCGCGGCCGCCAGCACGACACAGATGGCCGTACCCGTGAGCCATCGTCTGCGGGGCCACGCGCCTTCATCTTCGGATTCCCACGTCTCGACCACTTGCGCCATTGCCACCACCGGCGGCTCAGGTTCCGGCACAGCAGGCTCAATTGGCGCCACGACTTCGATTGCGGCCGGAGGAGTTTCAAGCTGGGGCGCGGGTGGAACCGGTTCTTCAGGAGCCGGAGCCGGCGCAGGCGGAAGCACTTCCACTGGAATTCCGGCTGGAGGCAGCGGCACGGCCAGCGTGGACGGTTGCGCCAGGAGCGTCGGCTGCGTCATGCGTGACGTCGGCATTTGGAGATCCGTCGCGGCCCACACGACGTGCTCGGCGTTGACGATCGACGTGTCCGACCACGCCGCTTTCAGCAGCGAGCGGTCGCAAATCAGGTTGACGACTCGTGGAATGCCGCTCGAGGCCGTCGCGACACACTCGATGGCCTGGTCGGTGAACCGGATTCTCCCGTCGTTGCCGGCCACGGTCAACCGGTGTGAGATATACGCTTTCACTTCGTCCGGCGCCAGCGGGACGAGCTCGCATCGCAGCGAGACGCGCTGACTGAGCTGGCGCATTTCGTTCGAGGCCAGGCGCGTCTGCAGCTCCGGCTGGCCGATGAGCATCACCTCGAGAAGCTTCTGGCGGTTCTTTTCCAGGTCCGAAAGGATTCGGATCTCTTCGAGGAGATCCGTCGTCAGGTTGTGCGCTTCGTCGATCATCACGATCGCGAATGCCTTCAGCGGCTGCAGAGACGCGAGAAAATCGTACAGCGGGTAGCTCAAGTCGGTGCGGCTGGCCCCGCGCAAGCGTCCACTTCGGATCTCGTCCACCGAGACGACACCGAAGTCGACAAGCAGTGTCTTCAGCAGGTCCTCTCGCGAGAGGAAAGGATCCGGGACGAACGCCGCAAATGTCCGGCGATCGAGCGCCTGCAGCACCGCGCGGCACAACGTGGTCTTGCCAGTGCCGACCTCGCCCATCAGCGCGAGGATGCCCTCGCGTCGCCGGATGCCGGCGGCGAGCGTGTCGAAGGACACGCCGTGCGAGGAATGGCTGTAGAAGAACCGCGGATCTGATGAGAGGCTGAACGGTTTTTCCCGCAGGCCGAAGTGGGGCTCATACGTCAGCGAGTCGGGATCCTGGGGACTGATTTCAGAGGTGCCGATGAACCAGTGCAGCCGGCTTCGAGATTCCGCGCCAGTCGCGATCTGCCGGGGATCAGGTCCGCTGGTTGCTGAGGCTATCCGTGCGGCCGCGGTGGCGGGTTCGACGTTGCGGTCGATTGTCGCGTCGATCTCCGCAAAGTCCGGAGCCGGCGTGGCCGGCTTGTCTGGCGGCACCGCCATGATCGCTTCGAGCTCGCGAAACGGCTCCAATTGAACGCTATTCTACGAGGAAGGCCCAGAGCGTACAAGAGACGCGAGCGCCCGGGCGGCGGGAAATCCGAGCGAGCCCCGACGCTTAGCCGGCGACGGGTGTTCCGGGCGCGTGTTCGCGGAGGACACGTCGCACTTCGTCGAGCAGTGCGGGAAGCGAAAATGGCTTGACGAGCATGGCCGCGGCGTATCGAGGCGTCGCCAGCAAGTCGTCCGTCACGGTGACGATGACTGGTGCTGGTGGAGAAGAGGCCAGCCGCGCCGCAGCCGCGGAGGTCAGCTCGGTCACAATGAGATCCGGCTGCGGACCGCCTTCGATTATCGCCAGACCGTCGTCAATCCTGGAGACATCGGCGACCTGGAATCCGAACGCGTCGAGGTATCGGACGAACGCTCTCCGGACGTTCTCGTCCGTATCGGCCACCAGAACGGGAGGATGTTTCCCGGGTTGGTCGTAGGGCCGCCGGCCGCCTCGCGGCACTCTCCGACGATCCACTGGCGCGGCACGACGTTCGACAGCCTCCACTGCTGAGATTGTATCTCCGGGACGAGGTGTCTGGCGTATCCTTCAGCGGCAGCCAATGAACCCTCGCGAACGCCATGAAAGTACTGGTCGTTGACGACGATCCGATCTCTCGCCGGCTGGTCGAAGCGTCGCTGAGCCGGGCTGGATACGAGGCGATTGCCGTCGCCGGCGGCGTCGAAGCGTTGCGCCGGCTTGCCGAACCGGACAGCCCGCGGCTGGTCGTTCTGGACTGGCTGATGCCCGGGATGGACGGGTTGGAGGTCTGCCGCGCCATCAGGGCGGCCAATCAGGAGCGGTACGTCTACGTCCTCCTGTTGACGGCCAAGGATCAGCAGTGGGAAATCGTCGAAGGTCTGGACGCGGGGGCCGACGACTACGTGACGAAACCGTTCGACTTCCACGAGCTTCGGGCGCGCCTGCGGTCGGGGGGACGCATCCTGCTGCTGCAGGACGAACTGCTGGCTGCGCGCGAACGGCTCCGTATCGAAGCCACACATGATTCGCTCACCGGACTGCTGAATCGAGGGGCGACGCTGGATGCGCTCGAGAAAGAGATCGCCCGATCCGGCCGCGACCCCGCCACGATCACCCTGATCATGTCGGATCTGGACCACTTCAAAGAGATCAACGACACCTACGGGCATGCGGTCGGAGACCTGGTCCTGAAAGAAGCGGCGCGCAGGATGCGGGCATCGACTCGCACGTACGACTCCATCGGCCGCTATGGCGGCGAGGAATTCCTGGTCGTGGCCCCGGGATGTGATCTGGCCGCCGGCGTCGAGCTTGCCGAGCGCCTCCGCGCGTGCGTGTGCGCCTCGCAGGTCGCGTGGGCGAGTGGCTCGGTCGCGGTCACGGTGAGTCTCGGCGTCGCCTCCAGTACGGACGCGACGAGCGCCGCCGGCCTTCTGCGCTCTGCCGACGAAGCGCTCTATCGCGCGAAACTCAGCGGACGCAACCGCGTCGCGGTCGACAGCGCATCGGACGCATAGCGGGCTCTGCCGTTTCCGCGTGATTCCGAGCTTGAACTACGTCGCACATGTTGGTACTCTCGCGTCGACATTACATTTTGGCACTTCCGCATGCCTGAAAAACTCGGCGCTCGTCTGCGCCAGCGGCGAGAACAACAGCAGATTGCTCTGAGCACGATCGCGGAGCAGACCAAGATCAAAGCTTCGCTGCTCGAGGAGCTGGAGCGCGACGAAGTCTCGCATTGGCCCGCCGGCATTTTTCGCCGGGCGTTCATCCGTGCCTACGCGCTCGCCATCGGTCTCGATCCTGACGTCATCGTGCGCGAGTTCCTGGAGCGCTATCCCGACCCCGTCGAAGACTTCGTCGCGCCGGACGGCGTCCAGCCCGGCGACGACCAGGCGGCGGTCAACGCGGGACCACCCATGCGATTTCGATATCTGGTCGATTCCACGCTGTCGAAGCTGGGACTCGGCGGTGCGCTGAAGACCCGTTCAGCAGATGGTGCTGCTGCGGATGCCGCTCGCGCGCCGGCTGGCCCGGCCGGTATTGTCCCGACCGATCCTGATCTCCAGGCCACCGCCAATCTGTGTACGCAGCTCGGCCGACTCGAGAGAGTGAGCGATGCGGCGCCGCTCCTTCCGGAGGTCGTCAGAATCCTTGATGCGGTCGGCCTGGTCGTGTGGCTCTGGAATCCCGACGCCGCCGAACTGAGACCCGCCCTCGCGCAGGGTTACTCCGAGCGGGTTCTTGCGCAGTTGCCCCCCGTCAGACGCGACGCGGATAACGCAACGGCCGCTGCGTTTCGATCCGCGCAAGCCTGCGCCGTGAGCGGCAACAGCCTCGCCAGCGGAGCGCTCGTCGTTCCGTTGATCACGGCCGCCGGTTGTCTCGGCGCGCTCGCGATGGAGCTTCGGCACGGCGGCGAGCACACAGGATGGGTCCGCGCCCTGGTGATGATCTTCGCCGCCCAGCTTGCGAGAGTAATTGAGGCCGAGCGGCCGGCAGAAGCATCCGCGCGCCGATTCGCCTGAGCCCGCCAGGGCCCATCCTTTATATATATCGCTCTCTCAAGACTCCCTCGACGAGAGGCCTGCGCCAATCTGTGAAACGGCGATGGCGGCGACCTGCTGCGGCGTTTCGACGAGCGCTCCGGCGGCCTGGGCCGCGCGCGTCAACGCGGGGTCCGGCGGATCCATGCAGACGATCGTGCGCATGGGCGCACCCGTAAGCGCCACAAGGTGCAGGCCGTTATAGGCGTGCAGCCGCAGATTGGTTATGAGCAGGTCAGGCGGCATCGCAAGCACATGTTGGCGAGCCGTCTGAAAATCGCCGCAGGCAGTCACGTCGGCCACTGGCGACAAGGCGCGTTGCAACGTGAGCCGCCGCCTGACATCCGGTTCGACAACAAGCACTCGTGGAGTAGTCATTCGAGCTCAGCAATTCCGCAAGAGCGCAGCCACTCTGGCCACGTTTTGCACACAACGTGTCGTTGCGCACTCTTTCGCTCCGCTGCCTATTGCGCGCTTGACGCCGCTCGCCTTCTCCCGGATAGTGTTCGCTCGTGATTCGAAAGGATTCCTGTGGATTTGACGGGTACGCCGCATCTTGACCCCGCGATCGAAGTCGACGAAATTGCCGTCGCGACACCGGCCCGCGACTTCCGGCGTTTGATCAGCATCGGTTCGAATCTGCTCGTGCGCGGGGAGAAATCTGCGACGACGGCGACAGTAGTCGCGCTGAGCGCGGACTTGTCGTCGCCGCTCGTGACGTGGAGCGCGGGAGCGCACGTCGACTTTCCGCACCTTCACGAGGGAACGATTGTTCTTCACGACGTCGATCGTCTCGACCTGAGCGCGCAGCACGCGCTGCTCACCTGGCTGGATGATTGCGGCGGCCGAGTGCGCGTCATCTCCACGGCGCGAAGTGACTTGTTTGATCTTGTGATCGCCGGAGAGTTCCTCGATCCCCTCTACTACCGCCTGAACACGATCGTCGTCGACGTCGTCGCGTCTGACGCTCGCCGCTCACCGCAGTAGCGCGCGAGCCGTCGGAAAACACGCGTCATCTCGCGCGACATACGATTCTGTCGGCACTCTAAACCAAAGGTAAAGGTCGCTTCCGGCAGAGACTTTTGTCGGCACGGCCCGCTATTTTTTTGGCCGTTTCTTTGAGTTAGCTCGCGGTTTTGCGGGTGTCGGACTTGCACACTTCGGGCGCGTGTTCACCATCAACACGATAGACGTCGAGGTTCACGACGTTCCCGACGCGGCGACCATCGAGGCCGTGGAGCGAACCGTTCACAACACTTACAGCCATCTCGTCGGCGCGTGGCACGTGCGCGTGTCGGCTGCCGACGAACGCGGCAACTGGGATCTCCGCGTGAAGGGCGCGTTCGGCCACCACATCGCGCCGTTCTGGGCGTCTCCCGACCGCGTCGCCGAAACCGTCGAGCGTCAGCTTCGCGCGTTTCTGCGCGGCGTCGTCGCCGACTCGCCGCGCAGGCCCGCAGCGAAACGGCACTAAGACTGCCGAGACCTCAGCAGCGCGCCGCGCGTTCGCCGCCGTGACCGTTCGTCGTATCATGACCGTTGTGATGACGAACGCGCTTCTGACGCTGCTTCTGACGCTGGCTGCGGTGGCGCAGTCCGCCGATCTCCTGCCCGGAATGCCCCCGCCGCTCGACGCGCGCGACGTGTACGCCGCCGGCCGGCCAGGGAACATGAGCCCCGCGGTCAAGGGCTTTCCCGATCGCATCTACGTTCCCAACAGCGGCAGCAACACGATCGACGTCATCGACCCCCACACGTTCAAGGTCGTCAATCACTTCGACGTCGGCAAGCAGCCCCAGCATGTGGTGCCCTCCTGGGATCTGAAGACGCTGTGGGTGTTGAACGATCTTGGCGACAGCCTGACGCGCCTCGATCCGATGACCGGCAACAAGCTCGATACCGTTCCGGTGATCGATCCGTACAACATGTATTACACGCCCGACGGGAAGTACGCGATTGTCGTCGCCGAAGCCAAGCGCCGGCTGGACTTCCGCGATCCGCAGACGATGAAGCTCGTGGAATCGGTGCCGGTGCCGTGCCGGGGCGTGGATCACATGGACTTCGCGCCGAACGGCCGCTACCTCATCGCGTCGTGCGAATTCTCGGCCCAGCTCGTCAAGGTCGATGTCGCAGCTCGAAAGCTCGTCGGGACGCTGACCTTGCAGGGAAAGACGTCGCAGGCGCCCATGCCGCAGGACGTCCGGCTCTCTCCGGACGGCAGCCTCTTTTTCGTCGCCGACATGATGAGCAACGGCGTCTTCGAGATCGACGGCGAGACGTTCAAGAACGTCGGGTTCATCGCGACTGGTAAGGGGACGCATGGCCTCTACTTCAGCCGCGATTCGAAGCGGCTCTACGTCTCCAACCGCGGCGAAGGATCGATCTCCGTCGTCGACGTCAAGACCCGGACGGTCTCGACCAAGTGGCAGATTCCCGGCGGCGGAAGTCCCGACATGGGCGGCGTGTCGGCGGACGACAAAGTCCTGTGGCTGTCAGGCCGTTACAATGCCGAGGTGTACGCGTTCGACACGAGCGACGGCCATTTGCTCGCGCGCATTCCGGTTGGCAAAGGACCACATGGCCTCTGCGTCTATCCTCAACCCGGCCGATATTCGCTGGGACACACTGGAGTGCTGAGATGAAAGTTCTGACTCGAACGTCGCTGATCGCCGCCCTCCTGCTCGTTCCCGTTGCCACCCATGCTCATTTCAAGCTGCTGGCGCCCGCGTCGTGGCTGATCGAAAACGACCTTGGTGATCCGCAGAAAGCGGCGCCGTGCGGCGGCACCAACACCGACTTCGGTAAGCCGACCTACGCCGTGACGCAGGCAGCGGGCGGCTCGGCCATCCACATACGCGTGCAGGAAACCATCTACCATCCGGGCCACTATCGCATTGCACTCGCGGTAAACTCGCCGACCGAATTGCCGGCCGATCCGAAGGCAACGACCATGGACAGCGAACGAGGACCGCGATCCGTGTCCGCGGAGATCATGAGTCCCGTTCAGGCCCCGGTACTCGCGGACGGTCTGTTTGTGCACCAGGCCAAACCCGATGGCCCGTTCGAGACCGACGTGACATTGCCGAATATCAGTTGCCGGCGCTGCACGCTGCAGGTGATCCAGTTCATGGAACAGCATGCCGTCAACAACCCCGGCATGTTCACCTACCACCACTGTGCCGCGCTGCAGATTACCGCCGATCCAAAGAAGCCGATCGACGCCGCGTGGCCGAAGGAGCGCTGACTCGCCCGTTGACTGCCGCGTTCGGTCTCGCGTGCGCGGCAGCACTGGCGGCCGCGCCCGCCGAGCGCGGCGATCAACCAGTCCCCCGGACTGATCGCAACTCGCAGATCGCCCACACGCAGCTCGTCGAGAAAGCCAGTCGCGGCCGCATCGACATCTACTTCGAAGGCGACTCCATCACCAGACGCTGGGGCGCGAGCGATGTCCAGTATCGCGCCTTCCTTCTCAACTGGCGACGCAACTTCTTCGGCTGGAATGCCGCCGACTTCGGCTGGGGCGGCGACACCGTGCAGAACATTCTCTGGCGCGTCGAAAACGGCGAGCTGGACGATGTCCATCCGAAGGTGATCGTGCTGCTCGGGGGCACGAACAATCTCGGCGCCGCGCCGCGTCAGTCGGTGGACGACGCCGTCGCCGAGGAGGTGACGAGCGGCATTGGCGCCATCATCGCAATCATGCGGCGCAAAGCGCCGGAAGCCGTCATCGTCCTGATGGGTATTACGCCGCGCAGAGACAGAGCCGGCGGCGCGACGTTGATGCCGACTGTCGCGGCCATCAACAATCGTCTCGCGACGTCAGCGGACGGACGCACCGTCCGCTTCCTCAACATCAATCAGAAGCTGGCCGATGCGAATGGCGTCCTGGTCGCCGGCGTGACGGTCGATGGCCTGCACCTGTCGGAGGCTGGCTATCAGATCTGGGCTGATGCGCTGAAGCCGGTTTTTACGGAGATCCTCGGACCGCCTGTCGCGATCGATCTCGCGCCACCTCCGACCGGCGATCCGAGCGCGCAGCCGTAGCCTGCACTACAGCAGGTCCACCCAGGCACCGCCCTTCTTCGAAGACTCGACCGACGTGTAGATGAACCGCATGCCGCGCACACCGTCATGGACGGTGGGGAAGTCGTATTCGGACGATGGCAGCGGATGGCCGTCGACGTGACGGCGGATCGCGTCGATGGCGCCGGTGTAGATGTTCGCGAACGCCTCCAGGTAGCCTTCCGGATGTCCCCACGGCGTGCGAGTGGCTGCCCCCGCGGGCGACGCGAGGTACTCGGAGCGGCCGCGGCTCAAGGTTTCGCGCGGCTGACCATGACGGTACAGCTCCATGTAGTTTGGATTCTCCTGCGACCACACGATTGCGCCCTTTGACGCGTACACGCGAAGGCGCAACGCATTCTCTTCGCCGGTCGCGACCTGGCTCACTGTCAACACACCCTTGCCTCCGCTCTTGAGGCGGAGCAGCGCGTTGACGTCTTCGTCCAGCGTGCGGTCGGGAAGGAACGTGCTCAGGTCGGCGCTGACGCTGGTGACGAAGTCGCCGGTGACGTACTCGAGCAGGTTGAAGGCGTGCGTCCCGATGTCGCCGATCGCGCCGCCGATGCCCGACTCGGCAGGGTTGGTCCGCCATGCCGCCTGCTTCGATCCCTGCTTTTCGAGCGGCTCCATCAGCCAGTCCTGCAGGTACTCGACGATGACTTTTCGCACGGTCCCCATCTGTCCCGTTCGAAACAGATGCCGCGCGTGACGGACGAGTGGATATCCGGTGTAGTTGTGCGTGAGCGCAAACACGCGTCCCGTCCGCTCGACGACGCGCGCGAGCTCTTCGGCCTGGTCGAGCGTCAATGCGAGCGGCTTGTCGCACACGACGTGGAAGCCGGCTTCCAGGAATGCCTTCGCCGGCTCGAAATGCGCGTCGTTCGGCGTGACGATGCTGACGAAGTCGATTCGATCGGAGGCCGGCCGCCTGGCTTCGGCCGCCGCCATGTCGATCGCGCTGCGATACAGCCGATCGGGGTTCACGTACAGGCTCTTGCCGGTCGCCTGCGTGTTCTGAAAGTCGCGCGAGAAGACGCCGGCGGTGAGCTCGATCTGCCCGTCGAGCGCCGCCGCGATCCTGTGCACGCCGCCGATGAACGCGCCCTGCCCGCCACCCACCATGCCCATCCGAAGCTTGCGCGTCCACGGCGTCACGGTCATGGTCAGTTCTCGGTCGGCCGTTCGACGCGATCCACGATGAGCACGTTCGCCATGCCCTTCACGCGTTCGAGCTTCAGGCCCAGCATTTCCTGCACCGCTGAAAACATCTGCGGCCGCGGATCTTCAGCGCCGCGGCCGTCCGCGACGCCGCCGCCGATGAACGCGGACATCTTCACGTCGTAGGCGCCCTGGAGGCCGGTCTTGTCGACGACCTCCGCGCTGACCGCCGGAAACTGGCTGAAGAACACGCCCAGTTCCTCCATCGTGATGTGGCCGGTCTGGAATCCGCGGCCGCCACCAAGAACGAACGGACACCGCGGCTGGGGGCTCGCCGCCGCGTAGATGCCGATGCACGAGCCGTCGGACGGCGTCAGCCCTGGACCGAGCTTTCGATCCGCTCGCGCCATCCGCAGCTCGTAGATATTGCGGTCCTTCTTTTCGGTGTGTGCTTTCAGCTTGAAGCGCTCGACGAGCAGGTCGCGCACGACTTCAGCGGCGTCCTGCGGCAGGAGTCCGAATGGCCCGGGCGGTCCGAACTGCTGGCGGTTGGACTGGATGGCGACATCGAATCGCTCGACGTCGAGCCACCCGGGGCGGCCGGTGACGTCGCCGGCCGGCCGGCGCACGTACCCGTAACCTTCGCGAATCAACTCGAACGTGCTGATACCTTCGGCGCTTAGTCGATCTCCCGGGAGGACCTGGAACCGCGCCGGCGGAATCGGAGTCCCAGGCGGCGCGGATGCACGGGCCCCTTCGACTTCTTTATTGCGCTTGATGGTCGCGACGTCGACTTTGGCCGGCGAGGCAACTCCGGATGCTTGTGCATGGAGGCCCGCGCCGGATCCATCGATGGCCCACGCTGTCGAGGCGGCAAGCACCACCAGTGCCGAACAGCTCAAGGAAGCCCTCATAAAGTCTGATAGATTATCGGAAAAATGAGACGCGCGTGCCTCACGATTGCTTCGCTCGGACTCATGTTCGCCTTCGCCCGTGCCGCAGTGCCCATTCGCGTGATGCTGCTGGACGGCGAGAGCGCGGGCTCGTACCACAAGTGGCGTGCGACAACGCCGGTGCTGAAGAAGGAGCTGGACGAAACGGGCCTGTTCGCGGTGGACGTCGTCACCGCGCCCGTGCCGGCAGGGGCCGGCGATGTGGTGTCGAGCGGCTTCGTCCCGGCGTTCGGCCGTTACCAGGTCATCGTGCTCAACTACGACGCTCCCGACGAGCGATGGCCCGCGTCGCTTCGGTCGTCGTTTGAAGACTTCGTGAAAAGCGGCGGCGGCCTCGTCGTCGTGCACGCGGCCGACAATGCGTTTCCCGGCTGGCCCGCGTACAACGAGATGATCGGCGTCGGCGGGTGGCGCAGTCGTTCCGAGTCTGCCGGACCGTTCTGGTACATGAAGGACGGCCGTCTGGCGCCTGACAACACGCCAGGCGCCGCCGGCAGCCACGGTATTCGGGTGCCGTTTGCCGTCAACGTCCGCGAACCACAGCACCCGATTATGAAAGGTCTGCCGCCGGTGTGGATGCATCAGGGAGACGAGTTGTACGCGAGGCTGCGCGGCCCTGGTCAGCACATGACCGTGCTGGCGACGGCATATTCCGATCCCGCAAACCGCGGATCGGGCCGCGACGAGCCGCAGCTGATGGCGCTCAGCTTCGGCCGCGGCCGCATCTTCCACACCACGCTCGGCCACGATGTCAACGCGCTGAGCTCGGTGGATTTCGTCGTCACGTTCCAGCGCGGCACCGAGTGGGCCGCAACCGGCGCCGTCACGCAAAAGGTGCCGGCGTCGTTTCCCACGGCGAACGCCGTCAGCTATCGAGCCGATCTTGCCGCGATGGACCCAGGGTTCAAGAACGGGCTCGATCCCCTCGACAAAGCCGACAGGGCCCCCGCACGCTGATGGCGATTCGGCCGTTCGAGCCCCGCTTCATGAAAGTGGGCATTCTGTCGGCGGCGCTTCAGGAGCTGACGCCGCGCGCCGTTCGCGACGAGGATCCCGATCGCGCCATCGAAGAATGGATCTCGTTTACGCGAGAGCTCGGCGCCGACCAGCTGCAGCTGTCGTCGGCGCTCCACCCGAGCGAAGCCGACGTCCCGCCAGAGGCGATGCTCGATCCCGTCGCGAACACGCTCGATCTGCGGCGGCCCTTTGACGTTGCCCGCGCCCGCCGCGTAGAGGCGGCGCTGAAGGCGAGCGGCATCACGCTGTCCGACATCTCCTACTTCGACAACCTCCTTCACCACGACCCGGCGATCCGGCGAAAGAAGCACGAGTTTCTGGGCCGGGTGTTCGATGCGGCGAACGCGCTCGGCGTCGGCGCCGTGTGCGGGTTTGTCGGCCGGAACGCGCAGCTGACGCTCGAGCAGAATCTTGCCGAATTCGAATCGGCGTTCGTGCCGTTGCTCAGGAACGCGAAGTCGCGCGGGCTGGTGTTGCGTATTGAACAATGTCCGATGCCGGGCTGGACGACCGACGACAGCTTCTTCAACAACATTGCGTACACACCAGGCACGTGGATCGCGCTGCACCGGATCTGCGAACGCCACGGCGTGGGCGACCAGTTCCGCATTCACTACGATCCGTCGCACGCGATCCTGATGGGTCAGGATACGCGCTCGGTCTTTCAATATCTGAAGGACACGGGCTACAACTTCCTGATCGCCGGATTTCACGTCAAAGGCCAGGTCGTCGACTCAAAGGGCGTCGCGGCCTGGGGCTATGGAGGCCAGACGATCGATCGCGGCGACTGGAAGAACGGCAAGCCGTCCGCCAACGCGGCTGATCAGGTCAACGCGTGGAAAAAGCAGGTGGTGCTGGCCGAACACGAACTGCCCGGCACGGCGCGCCACGATCCGCTCGCCTATCTGCAGAATCGAACGGTCGACTGGCTCGACCATCAGCTGGCGGCGCGCGAACTGCTGGAGCTCGACGTCGCGAACACGCCGCTCGTCGTCGAGCACGAGTATCCCAAAGCGCGCATTCAGGACCGCGAACGGCTCACGCCCATCCTTCAGGGTTCCATCGCGTTCATTCGCCGCATCGATCAGGCAGCGGCGTCGATGTACGCCCTACAACACGAAGTGCTCTCGGCACAGGACATCCCGGTTCAGGGCACGGGTCGGCAGCCGTATCGGTCGTAAGCGAGCGTGCCGCTCTATCTCGGTCTTGATTCGAGCACGCAAAGCCTGACCGCGATCGTCGTCGAGGTCGAAAGCCATCGCCGTCAGGTCGTTTTCCAATCGTCGATGTCCTTCGACGCGGCCCTTCCGCAGTACGGCACTCGCCACGGCGTGCTTCCACATGCCGATCCGGCTCTCGCGTACTCATCACCGCTGCTCTGGGCCGAGGCATTGGACTTGATGCTGGCGCGCCTGGCGCTCAGCGGCCTGGATCTCTCGCGTCTTGCGGCGATTTCAGGATCGGCGCAGCAGCACGGCAGCGTCTATCTTGCGGCAGGTGCTGAAGCCCTCCTCGCGGCCGCTGATCCCGACCGGCCAATCCATGAGCAGATTGCGCCGGCGCTGTCGCGACCGGTGTCGCCAATCTGGCTCGACACGAGCACGTCGGCTGAATGCGCGGAGATCACGGCGAGCGTCGGCGGCGCCGCGCTGCTCGCCCAGAAGACAGGATCGCGTGCGTTCGAGCGTTTCACCGGTCCCCAGATCCGGAAGTTCTTCAAGCGGGAGTCAGCCGCGTACGCAGCGACGGATCGGATTCATCTGGTGAGCTCCTTCCTGGCGTCGCTTCTCGTCGGGCGCCACGCGCCACTTGATCCTGGCGACGGGTCTGGCATGAACCTGATGGACCTTCGCACGTCGACGTGGTGGAAAGCGGCGCTCGAGGCGACGGCGCCCGGCTTGCTCGCCAGGCTTCCGCTGATTCTGCCGTCGCGGTCGGTCATCGGAACGCTCTCGCCGTACTGGCAGCGCCGGCACGGCCTGCCGGACGCGCGGATCATCGCGTGGTCAGGCGACAACCCCTGCAGCCTGATCGGCACAGGCCTCGTGCGCGAGGGCATCGTCGCCGTCTCGATGGGTACGAGCGACACGATCTTCGGGCTGATGCGCGAGCCGCGTGTGGACGGCACGGGCACGGGTCACGTCTTCGGTTCGCCAACCGGCGAGTTCATGGGTCTGACGGTGTTCAGCAACGGGTCGCTCGCGCGCGAGCGCATCCGGGATGCGTATGGCCTCACGTGGACGACGTTCTCCACGGCGCTCGAGGCCACGCCGCCAGGCAATGGCGGCCGCATGCTTCTACCGTGGTTCGAGCCCGAGATCACACCGGCCGTGACCAGACCCGGCCTCAGACGCTTCGAGCTCGATGCCGGCGACGGCCCGGGCAACGTACGCGCGATCGTCGAAGCGCAGCAGATGGCGCTCGCGCGGCACTCGCGATGGATGGGCGTCGATGTGAAGACGATTCACGCCACGGGCGGTGCAGCGGCGAACCGCGCCATGCTGCAGGTGATGGCCGACGTCTTCGGTGCGGACGTCTACCAGTTCGAAGTCGGGAACACCGCCGGCCTTGGCGCCGCGCTGCGCGCGTTTCACGGCGACGCGACGGCTGTCGGCCAGTCGCTCGACTGGGAAGATGTGGTTCGTGGACTTGCGGAGCCGGTTGCGTCAACGCGCGTCAGGCCCGATCCGAGAGCGCACTCGATTTACACCGAGCTGATGCCTCTCTACGCGAAGCGCGAAGCCGAGGCCCTGCGCTACGAAATCCCCAGCAGCAGCTCGACGACGAGCTGATCGAGCCGCTCATAGGGAAGCGGCCGCGCCGCGAGCGTTCCCCGGTCGAACGTGTGCGACTTGAGCCGTTCGGCCTGCTGACGGGTGTACCGGCCGATCGTGACGTCACCGGCCGCACCGCGGATCTCCGTCAGGAGTCCTTGAATCCTTTCGTCCTCCCGAAACTGCCGCGCCTTCTCTTTCAGGATGAGGTACGTGCGCATGCAACCGCGCGCGAAGTCCCAGACGCCGTCGGCGCTTTCGGTCCGCAACGCGTGCGCGTCGAAATGGCGAGGGCCCTCGTAGCCAGACTCTTCGAGCAGCTTGACCACGAAGAACAGCGCTTTGATCGATTCAGAGCCGAAGCGCAGGTCCTGATCGAAGCGGCCCGGTTTCTGATCGTTCAGGTCGATGTGAAACAGCTTGCCGGCTTCGATAGCCTGAGCGACGACGTGATAGAAATTGAGGCCAATCATGTGCTCGTGCGCAACCTCGGGGTTGACGCCGACCATTTCCGGATGCGCGAGGGTGCCGATGAACCCGAGATACGCGGCCGTTGTCGGGAAGTAGATATCCCCGCGCGGCTCGTTCGGCTTGGCCTCGAGCGCAAAGCGGAGGTCGTAGTTCTGGTCGCGGGCGTACTCGCATAGAAAGTCGATCGCTTCCCGGAATCGCTTGATGGCCTCGACGGCATCCTTGGCCGCGTCGACCTCGGCTCCCTCGCGTCCGCCCCAGAAGACATACGTCTTCGCCCCGAGCTCCACGCCCAGATCCATCGCACGCATCGTCTTTTGAACGGCGTACGCCCGGACCCGCGCGTCGTGTGATGTGAAAGCGCCGTCCTTGAAGACCGGATCGGTGAACAGATTGGTCGTCGCCATTGGCACTCTCATGCCGGCGGCGTCGAGCGCCTTCCTGAACCGCCCGACGATGCGATCGCGTTCGGCGGCGTCAGCGTCGATCGGCACGAGATCGTTGTCGTGAAAGTTCACGCCCCAGGCGCCGATTTCGGCGAGACGCTGAACGGCGACGACAGGATCAAGCGGCGGTCTGACGAATTCGCCAAACGGATCGCGGCCGCGATTGCCGACTGTCCAGAGGCCAAACGTGAATTTGTCGGCGGCTGTGGGCTCGTAGCGCATCGTGCGCACTCTAATACACTATGCGGGACATGTCGCGGAGGCTGACGTCGTGCGCGGCGCTCATCGGGTTGTTGCTCGTGGCTCGTCCGCTTCGAGCCGAGACAGGCGCCGCCGGATGGCTGCGTTACGAGCGAATCAGCGACGCGGGCATGCGCGGCCGTTACGACGCGATGGGAGGCGCGATCCTCGCCCTCGGCGATTCTCCGGTTGTTGCGACCGCCCGAGACGAGCTCGCACGTGGCCTGGCGTCGATGCTCGATCGTCCGGTGACGGTCACCAACCGCATCGCCGATGCCCGCATCGTCCTCGGCACCCTTGAAAGCGTCAGGCGGACGCTGCCGCAGGCCGAGATACCGGCGCTGCAGCGTCAGGGCGCGTTCTGGATCGGAGCGGCCGGCCGCGTGATCGTTGTAACCGGCCGCGATGATCGCGGCGTCCTGTACGGCGCGTTCGCGTTGTTGCGGCGCATCGCGATGCACGAGCCGGTCGAGGCCTTGAACGACCATCAGGAGCCCGCCGCGCCGCTGCGCTGGACGAACGAGTGGGACAACCTCGACGGGTCGATCGAGCGCGGTTACGCCGGGCCGTCCATCTTCTTCGATCAAAACGCGGTCGCCGGAGACCTGACCCGGGCCGGCGAGTACGCCCGCCTGCTGGCCTCGGTCGGCATCAATGGCTGCGCGGTGAACAACGTCAACGCGAACCCTCTTGTGATCACACACGACTTCGTGTCACCACTTGCGCGATTGGCCGGCGTGTTGAGGCCGTGGGGCGTGTCGCTCGCCGTGTCGATCGACTTCAGCAGCCCGATGAAGATCGGCGGCCTGAACAGCTTCGATCCGCTCGATCCCCGAGTGGCGGCGTTCTGGAAGGACCGAGTCGACGACATCTATCGCGCGATTCCTGATTTCGGCGGCTTCGTGCTGAAGGCCGACTCCGAGGGCCGGCTCGGGCCGTCGGCTTATGGACGCTCGCACGCCGATGCCGCGAACGTCATCGCCCGCGCGCTGGCGCCGCACAACGGCGTCCTGTTCTATCGCGGATTTGTGTACGACCACCTGATGGACTGGCGCAATACCCGAAACGATCGCGCGCGCGCGGCGGTCGACAACTTCAAGACGCTCGACGGCCGGTTCGACAGCAACGTGATCCTGCAGATCAAGAACGGGCCAATCGATTTCCAGGTGCGCGAGCCCGCGTCGCCGCTCTTCGGAGCGCTTCGCACGACGAATAAGGCCATCGAGCTGCAGATCACGCAGGAGTATCTCGGACAGCAGCGTCACGTCGTGTTTCTGGCGCCGATGTGGAAAGAGGTGCTTGATTTCGACACGCGAGTGAGCAGCCCCGCGCCCGTGAAATCGCTCGTCAGGGGTTTCGTAGGCGTGTCGAATGTGGGGCGCGCCACGAACTGGCTGGGCCACGACCTCGCGATGGCGAATCTCTACGCGTTCGGCCGGCTGGCGTGGAACCCCGACGTGTCATCGCCCCGCATTGCCGGCGAGTGGACGACACTCACTTTCGGAGCGGAGCCGCGTGTCGTCGAAACCGTCGGCCGGATTCTGCTCGATTCCTGGCGGACGTACGAGCGCTACACCGGTTCGCTCGGGATGGGGACGCTCACCGACATCATTCGCGCGCACTACGGTCCAGGCATCGAATCGTCCGAGCGCAACGGCTGGGGACAGTGGCACCGCGCGGACGGCCGCGGCATTGGCATGGACCGCACGACCGCGACCGGCACCGGATTCGTCTCGCAGTATTCACCTACGGTGGCCGCGATGTACGAGTCGATCGAGACGACACCCGATGAGCTGCTGCTGTTCATGCATCACGTGCCGTACACGCACGTGCTGAAATCCGGCAAGACCGTGATGCAGCACATCTACGACGAGCACTTTCAGGGCGCGGACGAGGCGGCGGGTTTTGTCGAACGCTGGCGCACACTGGACGGGCTGATCGATCGCGAGCGATACGTCGCCATTCTGGGGAAGCTCGAATATCAGGCTGGCCACGCCGTTGTCTGGCGCGACGCCGTGACCAGCTGGTTCCGCTGGATCTCAGGTATCCCCGACGCAAACGGTCGCGTCGGCCGATTCCCGAATCGGACTGAAGGCGAGGCGATGCAGCTCGATCGTTACGCGATCGACGCGGTGACACCGTGGGAAACCGCGTCTGGCGGTCAGGCGATTCGCTGTCCGGCCGCGGGGACGTGCACCGCCACTACGCGCTTCGCCGGCGCCTCCGGCACGTACGACATCGTCGTGCAGTATTTTGACGAGAACGACGGCGCGTCGGCGTTCTCGCTGGCTGTCGCGGATCGCGTGGTCGATCGATGGGTGGCCGACTTGGACCTTCCGTCCAACCTGCCGAACGGCCACACATCCACCCGCCGCGTCGTGCGGCGCGTCGCGCTGTCGGCCGGCGATTCCATTCGTGTCGAAGCGCGACCCGATCGCGACGAAGGCGCCGTCCTCGACTACATCGAGGTCGTGCCGGCGCCGTAGGACACTACTGACGACCCGGGCCGCCGCCGCGCGGCGGAGCCGGCGGCAGCGTGCCGCCCTCGGCGAGGATCTTCATGTTCTCGAGTGCGCGCGTGAAGGTCGCCGTCTTCTGTGTTCTGTCCCTCTCGCGCGCTGCATCGTCGGCCAGCATCGAGTTGTCGAACACCAGCGTGTAGACGAGCTTCGACGTCGTCGCGGTGACCGGCCTCGCTTCGAGAGTGCCGTGGTAGAGGTTGTACAGCCTTTCGTTCCTCACCGGTTGTGTGTAGGTGTACGAGAGCTCGGTCTTGCCGACGAGGATCTCCGTACCGACGGAGCGCACCGCACCGAACTCGCCGTCCTTTCCCGACGTAATCGTGCAGGCAATTCGCAGCCACTCGCCGATGTCGCAGTACTTCCCGACGCGCTTCCACACCTCGGCAGCGGGGCGGTTGACGGCGATTTCGAGCGGAATGGAGATGTAAGTCGGATTTGGGACCTGCAGCGGTGGTGGCGCCGGCGCCTGCGCGGCGGTGCTGCTGCTCAGACAGATAATCGCGAGCGCGCCGGTCGCCGCGGCCTTGCAGAGTTGATCTCGCATCGAATCCTCCAACGTGTATTCGCAGTTTGCTGGGTACTGGCCGGACATCTTGGCACAAACTGACGCGGCCAGGGGGACTGGCTGGCCTATCGCTCGCTGATCAGAAACGAGGGCTCGCCGTCAGGCTCGGCGATGATTGCGAGCGGGTGCAGGCTGCCCGAGTCGATGAATTTGTGCACCACCGGATCGCCCGCCTTGCTGACGATTAGCGTTCCGCTGGCCATGGCGGGTGCATCGAGCCTGGGCGGCTGCACGTAAATCGTGCGCGGCAGCAGATCTTCTCGTCCGCTCTTGATCAGGTGGAGATTCCAGTACGAATCGATCCAGCGGATGTTTTCACAGAGATAGATGGGCGTCGACTGACCTGCGGGTGCGCGTGCCATCACCCGTTCGAACGTGCCCGCCATGTCCCGCTCAAACCAGGGGCTCGACCGCACGCGATACGCACCCATGTAGTCGATGTAGAACGGCATGAACTGCAGCGGCAGGAAGAGCAGCAGCGCCAGCCCCGCCGCGCGCCATCGCTTCTGCTGCTGCAGGAGCAGCCACTCGAGACCGCAGGCGGCCACGAGCACGCCGAACGGCAGCATGAGCAGGGCGCGGTGGATGGTGACCTCGAGCAGCAGTGCCGCCGGAATGGGAGCGAGTAGGAACCCGGCGAGCAGCAGATAGCGGATCGGCACGCGGCGATCCCTCACGATGCGATACGCGCCCAGCGGAATCAGGACACCAAGGGGAAAGAGGAACACACCGGCCTGGCGCGTGGAACTGAGGATGCTCGAGTCTCCGGAGAAGAACATGAAAGACGGATTGAAGAACTCGTAGTACGTGTTGATGCGGACGCTCGTCGTGAAATAGCCGAGGGTCCGAAGAAACGCTCGCACAGGGTTGACGCCTGTCGACTCGTACACTGGATACAGCCGGATGATCTCCGCGTACTGCGCCGGGTGCGTCATGAACCAGACCAGAAGAGCGGCGAACGGCCAGCCGTATCCGGCTGCCGCGAAAACATAGGCGCGAGCCGGTTTCCTGTAGAGCGCAAGGGCGACCGCCGTCAGCGCGGCGAACAGCGGCATTGTCCCGACGGATGCGAGGTAGCTGAACATGCCGGTGCTGAGAAGGCTCGTGCCGGTGAAGAGGATCCACGGTCGGTCTTCCTCGATGAAAATCACCAGACACAGCAGCCAGGCGAGCGCGAACGGAAGCGGGTAGATGAGATCGCTGGCGAACCTCGCGTGAATGAAATGCGCCGGCGTCAGCACCAGCATGGCCCCGGCGGAGAAGGCGATGGACTCGCGCTTGAACACTCGACCGGCGACCAAGTACGTGAGGACAACGTTCGCGACACCAATCAGCGCCGACGGCATCCGGAAGATGGCTTCGGTGAACGGCAGGAACTTCAGGAGGGCGGCCGTGACGTAGATCACCACCGGCGTCACGTAATAGCTGCCGTACCGGCTGATGATGTGGAACAGCGCCGGCAGGAATTCGCCGTTCAGATCCCGTCCGGTCAGCGCGACCGATCGGGCCGTGAGCGCGTAGATGACCTCATCGTGCGCCAGGTGAATCGGCGCGTACCGCAGGTAGGTGCAATAAAGCAGAACGGTCGCGGCGGTGAGGACGAACACCGACAGGCCGGAATGCCTCCACGAGGAGTGCAAGACGGCTCCAATTATCCGCGCCGTGCACCAGTTGTCAAACGCCCGCGGGCTACAATCGCCGGAATGATTTCCAGAGGCCGGCGTCCAGCGACCATTCTGCTGCTCGCCCTCGCAACAGTCGCCCTTTACGGAACGCGCCTGAGCGATGCGCCGATGTACCTCGGTCAGGACGAGGTGTTTTTCGGAATCACCGCCCACTCGATTGCATCAACTGGACGCGACCTTGGCGGCAGGCTGCTGCCGCTGTATTTTCAGTGGCCGGCAGAGATCTCGACAAACGTCTTTTACCAGCCGATGCTGATCTACAGCACCGCGCTGCTTCTGAAAGCCGTTCCTCTGTCGGAAGCGGCGATCCGTGCGCCTACCGTCGTGGTCGGCCTCGCGGACGTCGTGCTCATGTACGTCGTCGCGCTGCGGATCTTCAAGCGGGAATCATCGGCTGTCCTCGCGGCCGTGCTTCTGCTTCTGACGCCGGCGCATTTCATTCACAGCCGGTTCGCGATGGACTACCTCTATCCGGTCCCGTTTGTCCTCGGGTGGCTGCTCGGTTTGCTGGTGTTCATCGAGGAGGGGCGGCCGTGGACGCTCTTCGCATCCACGCTTGCTCTCGGCGTCGGCTTCTACAGCTACATCGCGGCTGTCGTCATGATGCCGATGTACTTCGTGATCACCTGCGGATTCCTGGTCTTCCAGAAGCGGCCGCTGCGGGATTACGGAGTGGCCGCGGCCGGCTTTGCGCTGCCGCTCGTGCCGATTGTCCCGTGGCTGCTCACACACCCTGACGCGGTCGCGCTGACGGCGCGCCGGTACGAGCTTTACGGCGCCGCGCATGCGGGGCCGCTGTTGAGCGCGCGGACCACGATCTTGAGAAGCCTGCGTGAGTCGCTGCATTTCTTTTTCATCACGGAGCGAGTGTCCCTCTACTGGTACTTCTTCAACCCTGCGTATCTGTTTCTCACTGGTGGCCTGGTTGTCGTGAGCGCGACACGCCGGTTCGGTGTCTTTCTGCTGCCGCTGGCGGTGCTGATTCCCGTCGGGATCAATTACCTGATCAACGTCCGTCGAACCGCGGTGGGCGCGCTGCTGCTGGTTGGCGTGGTGACGGCGCCGGTTGCGGCATGCCTCGTCAACGAACAGTACGCGATTTTTCGAGAGCTGGAGCTCCTGCCCTTCGCGGTTCTGATCGCCGTCGTCGGCGTCGAGGCCATGCTTCCCGCTCGCCGTGCGCTCGTCCGGTGGACAGCCATCGCCCTTCTGGCGCTGGTACCGGTGCAATTCGCGCTTTTCCACCGGGATTACTTCGGCCGGTACGCCGTGGAGTCTGCAGGCTGGTTCGGCGGCAACATTCGTGGAGGACTGGAAGACGTCATCGCGCGCAGCCGTCGCGGAGGTCACGCCGCGATCTATCTGCCGAAGATCATTCCTTACATGGACTGGTACTGGCGGTTCTATCTGATCAAGCAGCGTGAGCCAGCTCTCGCCGGCCGCACGGTGTTGTTCGATGCCGGTCGTGTCGACCCGGTCGCGATTCCCTCCGGCAGCCTGATGATCGTTCAGGATTCCGACCCGGCGGCAGGACCGCTGCTCCAGTCCGATCGGCTTGAGAAACTGCGCCTCGTTGCGCAACCGAACGGCGAGCCTTTCCTCTGGGTCGTGCAGAAGCGCTGAGCGTTCAGGAACGCGTGAGCTTCGCCAGCAGCTCGAGCTGCTTCTCCTGCAGCTTCATCAACTCGATCCATTTTTCCTCGCGCAGCTCGTCGAGCTTCGTGTGCAGCGCCACGATTTCCAGCTCGGCTTTCATGTTGACCTCGTAATCATGCTGCGCGTCGAGCCGGTCGTGAGACGCCTGACGGTTCTGGCTCATCATGATCACCGGCGCCTGCAGCGCCGCCACGCACGACAGCACCAGATTGAGCAGGATGTACGGGAACGGATCGAATGGTTTCCGTATCAGCGCGTTGACCACCATCCATGCCGTGATCGCGAGAAGCGCCAGGCCGATGAAGCTCCAGCTGCCGCCGAACGACGCGACGCGATCCGCGAGGCGTTGCCCGACCGTCAGCGGGCCGCTGGTGATGTCGCGGGCCACGGGCTCCCGATGGATGAACGTGTCGAGCACGCGCTTCTCGATCTCGGTCAATCGCGCAATCTCGGCGAGCAATGGATGGCGTTCGTTCATGTCTCCTCCAGCGGGGATTCTAGCTGGAGCTCTGCTAAGCTGCGTCCGATGACCGCACGCCGCCACCCGGTGGCTGTCCTGCTTGCGTTACTCGCATCGTTGTGGCTTCACCCAGTTCGAGCCGGCGGGCAGGCGGGTCGTTATCGGCCGCCCCGCACGACGTGGGGCGATCCGGATCTCCAGGGCACCTACACGAACAAGTACGAGCAGAGTACGCCGCTCGAGCGGCCCGACGAATTTGCAGGACGGCGGATCGAGGATGTGACGCGCGCGGAACTTGGCGCCGCGCTGGAAAGGCGCGAGCAGCTGGTGCTCTCGCGGCCGGAGGGTGTCGGGCCGAATCAGTTCCGGGACTTTCTTGACGTCACTCGTGGCAGCCGCGCGTGGCTGATCGTCGACCCGCCTGACGGGAAGATGCCGGCGTTGACTCCGGAAGCCTTGCGGCGCATCGGGCCGCCGGATGCCTCGCTCGATTCCGGCATCGGCGGGATCCTCAACCAGAGACGCGGAGGCATCGGCAGTTTCGGCACGGGTCCGTTCGACGGTCTCGACGACTTCACCTTGTGGGATCGCTGCATCACCCGCGGCCTGCCGGGCGCGATGATGCCGTATATCCACGGCAACTCGTATCAGATCGTCCAGGCGCCCGGCCTTGTCGCCATCCGCTACGAGTTCGTGCACGACGCGCGGATCGTTCCGCTCGACGGCCGGCCCCGCATCGGCGCTCACGTCGAGCTCGAAATGGGCGACGCACGCGGCCACTGGGACGGCGACGCCCTCGTCGTCGAAACGACCAACTTCAAACAGCGAAGTACGTTTCGGAACGCCAACGCGGCGACGCTGCGTCTCATCGAGCGCTTCAGGCGAACGGCACCGGATCGCATCGAATGGTCGGTGACGGTGGACGATCGGTCGACCTGGACGAAGCCGTGGACGTTCTCGATGCCGCTGACCAGGAACGATGGCGAGCGCATCCTGGAGTTTGCGTGCCACGAAGGCAACTACGCGGTGCCGCACATCCTGAGCGCCGGCCGGGCGAGCGATAAGTAGGGCAGGGCCTGAAGGCCTGCACTACAGTCAAACGTCGAACCGGATCCCCTGCGCCAGCGGCAATTCGTGCGAGTAGTTCACGGTGTTGGTAACGCGTCGCATGTACTGCTTCCACGCGTCGCTGCCCGACTCACGTCCGCCGCCGGTTTCTTTCTCACCGCCGAACGCGCCGCCGATCTCCGCCCCGCTCGTGCCGATGTTGACGTTGACGATCCCGCAGTCTGAGCCGGCGGGCGAGCAGAAGAGCTCGGCCTCGCGGACATCGGCGGTGAGGATCGCCGATGACAGTCCCTGCGGCACTCCGTTGTGCGTCGCGACCGCCTGCTCGAACGTGCTGTAGCGGAGCACGTACAGGATCGGCGCGAACGTTTCCTTCTGCACGATGGGCGCGCGGTCGCTGATCTCGACAATCGCGGGCCGGACGTAACAGCCGCCGGCCGGTACGCCGGCGGTGACGTGGCCGCCGCCGTGAACGGTCCCCCCTTCCGCGCGCGCGGCCTCGAGCGCCGCGTCCATCGCCGCGCCGGCGTGCGCGTCGATCAGCGGGCCAACCAGCGTGCCATCGACGAGAGGATCGCCAATCGGGAGTCGCGCGTACACTTTCAGCAGCCGCGACAGCAGCTCGTCGGCGATCGATTCGTGAACGATGAGCCGGCGCAGCGACGTACATCGCTGGCCGCAGGTGCCAACCGCCGCGAAGACGATCGATCGCACCGCCAGATCGAGATCGGCCGTCGGCGTGACGATCATGCCGTTGTTGCCGCCTAGCTCCAGCAGCGATCGGCCGAGCCGTTGCGCGACGGTCGACGCGACCGCGCGGCCCATCGGCACGGACCCTGTCGCGGACACGAGCGGCAGCCTGGACGAGGCGGCAAGGTGCTGGCCGGCGTCGCGGCCGCCGATCACGAGACAGGAGATGGCCGACGGCACGCCGGCGATTGCGGCGATGGTCTGTTGCACCAGCGCCTGGCAGGCGATGGCGCACAACGAGGTCTTCTCCGACGGTTTCCACACCACGGCGTCGCCGCACACCCAGGCGATCGCCGCATTCCACGCCCACACCGCGACGGGAAAATTGAAGGCGGTGATGACGCCAATCGGGCCGAGCGGGTGCCAGTATTCAGCGAGGCGATGGCCCGGCCGCTCGCTCGCGATCGTCTTGCCGTAGAGCTGACGGCTGAGGCCGACGGCGAAGTCGCAGATATCGATCATCTCCTGCACTTCGCCAAGCGCCTCTTGCGTGATCTTGCCGGCTTCAAGACTGACGATCGCGGCCAGATCGGATTTATGGCGACGGAGGATCGTGCCGAACTGGCGGACGAACTCGCCGCGCTGAGGCGCGGGCGCGAGCCGCCAGGACGCGAATGCGTCGGCGGCCGCATCAGCCGCGGAATCGACCTGCGCGGCGTCGGCCATCGAGAGCTCGCCGAGCGTCGAGCCGTCGATTGGCGAGCGCGCCGACAGCCTGGCGCCGGCGCCGTCCAGCCATCGGTCGCCGATCGAGACGCCGCGCAGTGGCAGCGGGATGGCCAGCCGGCTTAACGCGTCCAGAACACCGGGATTCATGGCTTCGCCGGTTCGGTTCCGGCGTGCACCGGTGTCGACGCGTGAGACGCGTAGTACTGGCCGAACCGGTTGGCGATGAACGTGTCGAAGTCGATCTGTTCCTGCCGCACGAACCCGCGGCGGGGCAGCAGGCCCGCGACGAACAAATCAAGCGCCGCACACACGCTCGCGGCCGTCGTCACCTGGATGGCGCTCCAGTTTTCGCCGCTGATCTGCTGGTGATACACCTTGCGGGCGTCGGTGATCTGCACCAGTTGCCCGTTTCGCCAGCCGGTGACCGTGCAGAACGTGACGACCAGATCCTGAAACGTCACGGGAACGGCGCTCTCGAGAATGTCTTTGAGCACGTCGCGCCGCTCGCGAAGCCGCAGCTCGTTCACGAGCAGGCTCACGGACGTGCAGTGGCCGAGGTAGCGGATTGTCTTGTAGTTCAGCTCTCGAACCCGGCCCTCGAGGGAATCACAGAGCGTCCCGAGGCCGCCGCTCGTATTGAAGGCTTCATACTGGACGCCGTCGAGCAGGAAATGCTCGTAGCCTTCGAGCGGAAGCAACTCGAGCCGACGGCCGTCGTGGATCGCATCGCACGGGTTGCAGTATTCGTTGATCAAGCCGTCTGTCGACCAGGTGAGGTTGTATTTCAGCGCATCGGTCGGGAACAGCGGCAACGCCCCGACGCGCATCCGGACCGTGTCGAGCTTCTCGAAACGGCGCGTCAGATCCTGGGCGACGATCGAAATGAATCCCGGCGCCAGGCCACACTGAGGCATGAAGATCTGGCCCTCTTTCGCCCGAGCGGCGACGTCGCGCACGTGACGGGTGGTGGCGACGTCTTCGGTGAGATCGAAATAGCTGACGCCCGCTGCCAGTGCCGCTTCCGCGACGCGAGCGTTGTGAAAAAAGCCGAGCGCCGAGATCACGGCATCGCAGCGGCCGAGCGCCGCGGCGAGCCGCGCCGGCGATTCGACGTCCACCGGCGTCGTGTCCACGCCGACTCGATTGGCAATGCGTTCCAGCGCGGCGGCGCTGACATCCCCAACCACCACCGCATAGTCGCGCGAGTCGAGCAGCAGGCGGGCGATCATTCGGCCGATCTTGCCGGCGCCCAGGATGAGTACGCGCTGCATCATGCCTTCAGTA